>WNGM01000281.1_pt1 | contig 40587 bp, 61 predicted proteins | sample 5400571 | NCBI WGS metagenome assembly WNGM01 (sample SAMN13153378, study PRJNA577476) | soil metagenome | isolation source: 100 cm soil or saprolite under Garry oak tree replicate 2 | place: USA:California | collected 2016-06-15 | reverse complement strand
GGTCAACGGGTGGGAGGCCGCGCAGCTCGCCGCTCGGATCATCAAGCTGCGCAGCTTCGGCAAGAGCACGGAGCGCGAGAGCAGGTCGGCGTGGGTGCGGGCATGAGGCAGGGCTGGGATCTCATGAAGCACATCGCCGAGCAGTACGTGGCGATCCTGCCGGAGGAACGCTTCATCTTCGAGTTCCGCATGTCGCGGCCGACCTGGGACGCTCTGTGCGACATGAGCAACCTGCACGGACGCGATCCGGTCTTCGATGACTCGTGCTTCGGCCTTCGCGTGAAGGTCTGGCCATGGGTGCCGGACGGGGACGTCTGGCGCGTCTCGAAGGAACTTCTCAAAGATCTTGGCGAATCCGGTTGACTTCAGGACTGAGGACGCGTAGAGTTCCTCTCGTAAGGCAGAGAGCGGAACGGAACCGGTAGCGCTGCCGGAACTGATTCGGTTTCAAGTGATTAGCGATTTTGGCTAGAGGGTGCAAGTCCCTCCCGGATCCCGTTCTCTGCCTGGTAAGCCCCCAAATGGCATGTTGCCGCACGCAAGGCGACGCGCCGGGTTCGATTCCCGGCAGGGGCACGGAATACTAATTCGGCGCCTAGTCAGCGCTTGAGTTCGGGCAACAGATCGTGTCTGCTGGGTCAGCCGAGCGGGACTCGCCTCTTGACCGGGGTTGAGCCGCGAGGGGCTGGAGGTTCGATTCCTCCCTCGATCGCGCACAGCAAGGGAAGCGAGGCACCGGGAACCGAACGGACCGTCAATGCAGATGAAGGCTGGCGGAGCACGCGGCGACCGGGCTGCATGGCTCATAATTTCGCGGGTCTCGCATGCTGGTAGGAGGTTAGGCCAGTGCATCACAACTGAATATGCCACCGTACCCGGTATGGGAAGCCGGAAGGCGTTAGGCCGGGTTCGACTCCCGGCGGTGGCGCGGTTCTGTGGTTCGCCATGAGGACAAGTGCTCCGATCATGAGCGGAGGGCCAACGGAAAGACTGCAATACCGCTAAGATCGGAGCGCCAGCTCTGATCTAGCCGGTGAGAAGCGGTACATTAACCGTCGATTGTCGGGACCTGTACCGCTTCTCACCACCAACCGAATACCTCTAGATACTTTCGAAGGGAACCACGCATGACCAGTGCATTTGCTGAGGCAGCGGCGGCAGTAGCCGCGGCCGGACCGCAGAGCAACGCTCCGCAGACCGATCAGCTCACCGGGAACAACGAGGGGTACGACCCCCTGTTCGGTGGCGAGAAACTCGTCTCGCTGTTCGACAAGACAATGGGTGTCGGCACGTCGCGGACCGGCGTCATCACCAAGGCGCCGGAAGACCGGCAGTCCCGCTTCTACAAGGCAGGCGGAGTCGGAGCCCTGAAGTTCTGGGGGGCTGACGGAAAGCCCACCGAGAAGACCACCGGACCGGACGGCAAGCCGCTCAGTCCGTGCATGGATACGGTGTTCGTGCTCCAGACGGACTACCGGCTCAGTCAGGCGGAGCTCCTGGACAAAGGCATCGACTCGGACGAAGGTCTCCGGGGCGTGTTCGCCTCCGGTGCGCAGCTCACGGCCATCAAGGCGGCCATCCGGGACGCGAAGTTGTCGAACCGGATCCAGCTCGTCGGCAAGCGCCTGACGCTCACCCGGACCGGCAAGACGATCAAGGGCGACTTCGAGGCGTGGCTCTGGTCCGCCACAATCGCTTGATCCGCTGAAAGCGCCCGCCCCGGTAAGAGGACTCTGCTCCTCTGGCTTAAGTGCGTAATCCGGGGCGGGTCACGGATCCTGACGTTGTGCTGACTTTGCCTCATGCCACAGAACTTTCCCGTGAGGCAAAGTCAGCAGAGCGGCAGAGTGCCGTGAAGAGAGGAACACATGAGCGGCGCTTATCTGCTGTCGGTCACCAACGCGGAGACCAAGGACTTCGTCACCTACGTGGCGGGGGATCTGGACATCATCGCCTACGCCGTCCGGAAGTTCCCGGCGGAGACCGTTGATGCCACCTTCTCGGCCACGTTCACCGAGACGCAGGGCATCAACGGCGACGACGTGCGCACCGTGCTGTCGATCACCGGTGACCTTGAAGTCGTCGAACTCCTGCTGAAGAAGAAGATCCGCTCGGAGCGTGTGCGGGTTGCCGCCTCGGCAGTGCCGAGCCTGATCGAGCCGTCGCAGGACTGACCGAGTCTCCGCCCCGGAATCTTGCCTTGCATGGCATGCCGTCTGGGGCGGTTCGTCATCGAGGGGATGAGATGAGCGATCGAGCGAAACATCTGCGAGTGCAGTGCGTGAACGATGAATGCGAGTCTTCGGCGGACACGATCATCCCGATCCCGATCATCGCGCCGGGAGTCGTTCAGTGGCCGCAAGGCTTGCGTTGCAAGACGTGCGGTTCTGGCCTCCTGTCCAGTCCGGTCAGGGTGCCAGAACCGTACGATCCGCTTCCCGGCTGGACGGAGGCGTGAGCGCCCTCGCCGACCTGCTGCCGGGGGACATCATGTTCGCCCGGCATGTCACGCCGTGGAGCGCGGACCTGCTGATCCTGGCCGGTCAGACGTTCCTCGGCCAGCCGGGCTACCCGCACCATGTCGGTGTGGTGGTGCAAGCAGCCAAGGACATGTACGGCACTCCCGGCGTCCTCCGCGCGGGTCCCCGGCTCATGCAGGCCATGCCGGGCGGCGCCGAGGATGTCGAGCTGACCGCGGACTACTGGACGAAGGATTACGCCTACCTCCGACCCGCATACGTCGCCGGTTACAACGGCATGGCGCTGCGAGTTGCCGCAGCGGCTGTGAGCTATCTCGGCACGCCGTATTCCTTCCTGGACTACGCGGCGCTGACCGCGCTCCGGCTTGGTATCGATCCGCTGTCGGTCCGGGAGTACGTGACCTCCAGCGAGCACATGATCTGCTCGCAACTGGCCGACCAGGCGCTCAGCGATGCCGGGTTCCACATGTTCACGGATGGCAGGCTTCCGCAGGACGTCACGCCATCGGCGCTGTACGGGCGCCTGCTGTCGCTGCCCGGTACTCAAGTCATCAAGCCCTAGGAGAATCCATGTTCAAGAAGATCACCTCGTTGCTCGCCGTCGCCCTTCTGGCCGTCGGACTGGATCAGGGATGCGAACCGGGGGCAGCGTTCGCGGACACGGCCTGCCCTTCCGGCTATATCTGCTGGTACGACAACGCGGACGGGACCGGCTTCCTGGCATGGGCATCGGTGACCGGGCATGCTCAGACCGTGTGCTACCAGCTCTCCACGGCCAGCAGGAACAAGGCCTCCTACATCATCAACAATTCGCTGAGCGACTGGTTCGTGTACGACGGGGGCTCGTGCGAGACCACGCCGGGACACATCTATCCGCTCAGCAGGGGCGCGATGAGTACGGCCTTCAACAACGACATCACCTCGTACTTCCGTTCCAACTGATCAACCGGCGCGGGTCCGGGGATCGCCGGGGAAGGCCGCGCCGGACGAGAAACAACCCTTCATGTCTTCGGACGCGGGGGGTTGTTTCTCGTTCAGTGGTGAAGTAAACTGAGGTTGAGCCGCCCGGAGCGGCCAGTGAGCACGCTAGTAACTGCTCCGGGCGGACATCGAACCTGAGGAGAAGAGGAGTCATGAGCACGGAGATCGATTACCGGCCCTATCCGGGGCTGGAGTCCCGCACCACGCTGTACGCGCACGATGAGCTTCGCTGGCCGACAGCGGCCAGGACGGACGAGACCTCCGAGAATCTCAAGATCCGGCGCTGGAGTCTGTGGCAGGATCGGGCCGCGCGCCTATTTTGCATGATCGGCGCCATTGGTAATGCCATGGTGGGTGTGCATTTCATGAACGTGACCGATCTCCCGGCCGCGGAACTGCCCTACGTGCATGCCCTGGCATCCGTTGCGATGATGGTCTCGGGAGGCGGTTTCACGGCGCTGGTATTCGCGCTGACCGAGAAGGCGCAATCACGATGACCATCTACTCACAGCCGGAGAAGTATGGACTCGCGACGATCGGCGAGATCGACTGGTCCGATGGTAATTACCAGTTCGACCTTACCGTCGTCTGGAAGCGTGAATCCGATGGCGCGTTCGTATACGGTGAGGGTGCCGGGTGTTCGTGCCCCGAACCGTTTGACGATTTCGGCATGAATGATCTGATCAAGCTGCGCAAGATCGGCGGCTTGGAGGACTTCAAGACGCATTGCTCCGATCGGCAGGCCGGAATCGACAGATGGTCATATCCGGAGGATCGCAGAGCCGAGACGGTCGCTCTGCTGGAGCGCATGTACGCGGAAGGTGCTCGATGATCGGCGCACGCGTGGTGCACATCGAACATTACAAATTCGGTCAGCCCCCTAGAGCGCATCATGTAATCAAGCTACCGCTCGATTTTGATGGCATGCATGTCGGCATGTGCCCTACCTGCTTCAGAACGGTCGTCCGCCGCGGGGGACGATGGTGGGAGAAGAGCGATGCATAAGCCGACTGAGATCGGGCCGATTCAGCAGCGGCTGATCGACCGGGGCAAGGCGAGCCGCGCGAATCTCATATGGGTGGGCGATTATCGGGAGATCCGGGCGGCGCGCAAACTGGTGAAGCGCGGAGTGTTCGTTCAGCACGGCGTCCTGCCGCTGTTCGCCCTGATCCCGTGTGCAGACGGAATGGAGGACTGAATGCCCGGACGCCTGCATTTTGGTCGCCTTTCCCTATACATCGAACCAAGAGACGTCTGGATTGGCATATATGTAGCGCCTCGCGCGATCTACTTTTGCCCAGTCCCATTGTTAGTGATCAGGTGGGAGCGCGTCGATGCCTAAATCGCCAGGATATGCAGGCTTGCCGGGCGGAGGGCCGTGGGCGATCTCCGCCTATTGCTCGGCATCCAGTCATAACACGCTGAGTGCAGTGCGCCGGATTCACCGGAAGGGCGGGGGTTGCACGTGCCCGCGGGCAAACTATCTGGCCGATATATTCCGGGCCAGCTCGGGCGAGAATCGGAAGTTTGACGTGCCGGAGCCTCGGTATCGCGGACCAAAGATGAAGGTGGCTGTCGCCAAGCCGATCGACGCACAGAACTATCCGGATTTCACCGGTGGAGCATGCACCACGGTTCGCGGCCAGAGGGCTGCCCTGGCGGGCATGAACACCGAATCCAGTCAGGCGGGTATTCATGATCGGGAGCGTGCCAGGCGCCTGTGCAACGCCGGACCGTGCCCGATCAGGGACTCCATCTGCCGCCCGTGGGTGCTGACTCAGGAGCAGCCTGCCGGGGCGTGGGGGGCCGTGTGGGGTGGCCTGGATCCATGGAACCGGCGCGGCATCGAGCTGGTCTGGGATCCGGAACGGCGGATCGCCGTCGAAACACCGTTCCGGATCGAGGACTACTGAACGGCAGGGTTTTTCGTCTTGTACGCCACGAGATAGCCGACGGCCGTGGAGACGGCTAGGGTGGCAGCTCCGGTCAGCCAGCCGGGGAGCGTGCTCAGATCGAGCGTGCCAAGATAGCCGATGGCCGCAGTGGCGGCGATGGACAGAACGAACTGCACGAGCAGGGCGCGCTTACTCTCGCGCTTGACACCGTTGCCGAGATCTGCTTGGTCTGGCATGATTGCTCATCTCCGGGGTAGACAGCCGATGATCCGGTATTCCTCCAGCCACGCATTGGCGACGTTCTTGCCGGTCACCGTAGGTGGTGGCGTCTCTTTATATGCGTCCAGAATGCTGCTGATGAGTCCGCATACGACACGCTGCTGCTCAGCGCCCGCGGCTCGTGCGCGCTGAATGCTCTGCTGGGTATTCTCGTCGGCAGTATGGATGCTCACGTATACGCTGAGCACCATACCGCCGATCAGGGTAATCACGGTGACCAGCCAGATGCGCCACCCCGGAGCTCCCGGCATCTGCTCACCCCCCGATCAGGTGGTGGACGATGAGGAGGATTGCGGCAATGCCGAGTCCGGCGGAGGAAGCAATCCACCGGAGTTTGCCGTATCCCTTCGCCAGGCGATGATCTCGGCGATCCCAGGCACTCCGATCAGTGACCCGCCCAGAATGAGAAACCACACGTTCACGTCCTTCGGTGGGACGGCCAGCGCCTGATACCCGATCAGCGCCCAGCCTCCCAGATAGGAGGTCACGTCCTTGAAAACCGTGAACCAGTTCAACTTGCGTGTGCGTGTGCTCACGCATGATCCGCCTTTCCCCGCACGTGCTTTCCTAGTGGATCTTACCGGCAGGGTGGCTGAGGGCCGGTACTCTACGTAGCCAGGCGCTGCGAGAAGGCGTCCACCACCTGCTGCGCCAGCTCCGCGGGGATCGCTGCAATGACCTCCGGGGTCAGGCCTGCGAGCACCCCTGCCACTACCTCGGCGGCCAGGGCGGCAGCGTCCGTGCCGGGGATCGCCGCGACGGCGGCATTCAGTGCGTCGAGCTGTGCGGGCAGGGCGTTCAGTTCCCCGGTCCGGCCGAACACTGTCCAGAGCGCACCGCCCGCGCTGTAGCTGTTACCGGACGAGGGGTCCAGATCGTAGCCCCAGATAGCGTTACGGATGTTGGCCAGATCTTCGGCGTCGAGCGTTGCCATGTCACTCCATCCAGGCGCGACGAGCGCCGTCAGTTGTGCCAGCGTGCCCCGGAAGGCGTTGGCATCGGAGAATGTCTGGCCACCGATGGTGGCCGATGACGTGTACTGCAAGATGGCAGGCCTCTGGCCGCTGTACGCGTTCCAGCGCGAATCCCCGTCGCCGGGGTAGAGCGCCTTGAAACCGCCCTGCCCGGTCACGTAGGAGCTGGCCCAGAGCGGGTAGTCGAGCCCGTCCAGCATGCTCCCGTATACCCACTTGGGGGCGTAGACGACCGGCCGCAGCTTCGGCATCCGCTGCACCAGCCGGTCACAGAACGACCTGATGTCGCTCTTGCCGGGCACCGTGCCCGGATCACCGTTCCACTTCTCACAGTCCACCTGGAGCAGGAACGGCCGGTCCCGCCAGCCGGGGCACTGGGAATCAAGCCGGGCGATGAACGAGTCAGCCCGGCTGGCGGGAGTGCCCGGATATAGTACCCAGTAGGCACCGAGGAGGCAGACGCGCGGATCCAGGCCCTTGACGCCGTCCCACCATGCGCCGAGTTCAGCATCGTTGCTGTCTCCGCCTGCCTTGTGCGTGACGAACTGAATGCCGTCAGCGATCGCGCCGCCAATCGACGGAGAGTCAAAATGCGACATATCCCAGCCGAAGACTGTCATCAGACTGCTTTCCCCCTTCCTGGCGTGCAGCGTAACCTACGGCCGGAAGAACATCGTGAAGTTGTGACCGTCGATCGTCGCGTTGGCGGTGGTGGTGGTGCCGTCCGGATTATCGTCCCAGATATACCAGAGCGGCTGCGGGACAGGGATAGTCCACATGTACGGCCCCTCGTCCGGCAGCGGCGTCACGCTGTCCGGATCGAACGGGCGATAATCCACAAACGCGCTGTTCATGACGGCCACCACCTGCTCGTGTGTGGCGACGACGTCATTGTCGATACCCGCATCATCGTGTGCGCGGATCTCCATCGGTTCCGGTCTGAGCATGACGCCTCCTTCTACAGGTCTCGCTCGTACACCATACCGAACAAACATGACGTGTTGCTGCCCGAGCTGGCCGTGTTGTGGCTACCCGACGAGTCCTGGTTGCCGAATGCCTCCATGAAGTCCGTCGTGCCGTTCATAGGGATCGACGGCACGACGATCTGAACCGACCTGGAACCGGATGTTGCATTCGGACCCTGCCTGCTGGACGAGGGGAGAATGGTTGTTGCATTCTTCTTGACGTAGATCTGAAGGTTCACGTAATCGGTCGCAGCCACCACGAACAGCAAGGCGTAGAACGTGTAATACCCGGCCTTGGTCGGAGTGATCCGTGTATTGTTCGTGACCTCATCGTGCGCGCCGGACGTGTCGACATCCTCGGATCCGGCACCGAATACCAGTGCAGTGTCCGCGTTGTCGGCCAGGGACTGGGCGGATTGCTGGATGAGCCTGCATACGGGCCGGTTGACGGTGGCGTCGGCCAGGGCTTGCAGGATGGTGGCGGTCAGCCGCTGGCCGACGGCGTAGGTGGTGGACATCTTACTCCAGACCTAGATAGAACGGGTTGAACAGCGAAACCCCGGCATCCGTCAGATGCGCCTTGGCGATGCCGTTGACCGCGCGCGTCACCGTAAACGTCTGATAGTTGTATGCCGCCGTCGTGAAGTCAATCGCATCCGAATACAGCAACGTACCGGTCGCGGGAGATCCCGAAATGGTTGTGCCGTAACTGGCGAATGCAGCATTGGCCGGGGCTGCCCCCGTGGCGGTCCGCAGCGCAAACGCCCCGGACGTCAGAGACGAGCCGGTTCCGTTGCTGCTGATGTACACCAGCGATGAGGTGTACCAATCGATGGTGGCCGCCACGGTGATGGTGGCCGTGCTGCGAACCTCGGCGGTGGCGGTATACGTCACGCCAGGCACCACGGGTACGCAGTTGGCGGAGGTGGTGCGCAGCAGGGCCGTCGCGGGAGAACCCGTCACGGTGATCAGCGCAGAGAAAGTGCCTGCGAACGCGAACGTGCTGGACTGGGTCAGCGTGGCGCTCGTCGCAGCCCAGCCCGTCACGCCGGACTCGAATCCGCCACTGACCAATGCTCCGCTGGATGCTGGTGCTGTGATGGACGAGACCGTAATCCGCTCCCCATCTACATCGACATCGATCGTCACACCGCTGCCGATATCGGACGGGTAGTTCGTCGTGTCCACCCACGCCGTGACCGCTCCCGGCCCGGTATCGACGCGAGTTTTAGCCGTGAACGAAGTAGCACCAGAGGTGACCCCCCCGTGCAGGGTGGTGTGCGTCGAATCTGTCACGTCCAGTACGGGAATTCTTCCGGAGTAGTCCCCCAGGATCGGCACCTGATACGGCCCCGCGGGGACGGTGTTCGCCACGATCTCCCACTGGAAACCGGCAATCGTCTCGGTGTATCCGTAGATCACAGTCAGCAGGTCGTTTGGTGGCAGCGGCGACGCGGATAGTCCCGTCAAATTCACCGGATCGCCCAGGTCGGTGGATATGACACGCGTCAGCAGGGCGGACGAGCCCGCTATCTCAGACCGTCCCAGATGGATAGACAGGTTCGGGATGCGGCGTTCTTCCCACGTGCCGAAAAAGACCTGTTGCGAGGCGATGAGCGGCATCTGATCGTCGGCGTACGCGCCGAACGAATCGGACTTCTCCCACCTGCCGATCCCTGCGGGCGGATCGTTGACGTTCTTGCGCCGCCCGTCGTCCGCTATATATCTGGCCGAGGAGCCACCGTCCCGGGTGGCCGTGAAGTCGTTGACCAGATAGCGGGTATCAGTTACAGGGAGAGGGACATCAGCCAGATGAGACGCGGAGTAGTCCATTACCAGGCCGCGCCGGTTGCCGAGGAACCGCGGCGTGATCAGCTCGAATCCAAGGATGTCGCGGATGTCCGTGAGAATGCCGCCCGCAGCCTTGAGGCCTGCCACAAGGACGTCGTACAGGGTGCCGACCGGTTGTGGTCCGACCGGTTGCGTGTCGTTCAGGTCGCCACGCCACTGGAAATAGACGTTCTCCTCGGAACACAGCCGCTGTGCCCTGACACCGTACAGTTCCCCGGTGAACGCCCGGCTGGCGTCGGCTAGTACGCTGCTATTGATCAGATTCGCGCCATGCGTCAGAATCACGTGAGCGATCTGCATACCGGCCAGGGCGGCATCCCCCACAACGAAGTTGTTCCTGGTGAACTGACCCGCCGTACCGGCGAACGGCGAACCACCGAAAGTGTCGTTGAAGAACACATCGCCACCGACAGCATGCCATACCGCGTTGGCGATGTAGTTACTGCCAGACTGCGCGAAGTTGATGGACATGCCGATCCACTGATTCAGCGGAGATGCCCCGGCCCCGAACAGTGAGTTGCCGGAGAAGATCACACCACCCCCGGCGTCGATCAGATCGAACCGATACGTGGTGGGGCCGATGAAGAATCGGCATTGCCGGACCGTCCCGCCGGTCACGTACGACGTGCTGACCACCGTTTCCGCCGCGGGCAGGGCGTTTACCCGGACATAGAAGATTGACGTCGTGTTGCCCGTAGAGCCCGGGTTGTGCCCTGCTTGAAACCGCGCAAAACTCGACAATGCAGTGTTCAGGGTGAGGCTTCCGGTGGTGCCGTCCATGCCCGTCGTCGAGCCAAACGTCACATCGAATACTTTGCCCGCCGCGCCGCCAGTCACTACACTGGCCGCTTGCGCTGATCCTGCCGCATCCTCGCACGGCCAGTAGTCGGTCACCTCAGTCTTGTTCCGGTAAAACCGGTAGATGCAACCGCCGAGCGTGCTCTTGTTCGCGCTGTACCGCGCGAGCATCCCCGCCAGGGCAACCGGGACCTGCACGTCGACACCGGTCTTGTCCCAGTTCAACGGCGTGGTGAGCAATTCTCCAGCCACCCGGATCCGATCGGACGCCAGCCGGGCATAAGAGCCGCTCAGCAGCCACGTGTTGGGTGTGGCGCACGTGTCTGCCCAGGTGGTGGCCTCCACCGTCTTGCCATTCGGCTTGAAATCGGCCACGAGTGTCCCGGCGATGCCGTTGTACACCTCAGCCCCGTGCACCTTCCCGGTGAAGGTGTCCGATGTCGTGAAGCCGGTACCACCCCCTCCGGCGGTACCAATCTCTAGATTGGCCGTGCTGGCGAAGATGGACGTCGTGCCCGCGATAGTGGCCGTATAGAAAGAAACCCAGGGTCCAGAGATGGAGCTGGCCGTATAGAAGGTGTATACCCGTCCTGCTGCGCCGTTGTCGACGTCCAGCGTCAACCGGACCGCCACGCGCGTGGTCTCTTCGGCAATGACCGTCGCCGTCGTCGTCTTGGCGAGCGTGGCTGAACCGTCAGCGGAAGACCAGAACTTGAAGCCGCCGTCCGGCTGAGTGAGCAGCATCCAGGAACGCTGACTGCCGCTGGTATTCCATTTACTGGCGAGAACCATCTCCCGGCCGCGTGTGTACGCGGGCGAGAATTCTACCCGGATATCGATGTCTCCGGTGATGTCGAGCGTTGCCTTGTCTGCGGTGTACGCATACTGCTGGGAGGCTGTGTTGCGGTAGTCCGGCATACGGAGGTATTCCTGCCACGTCCCGCCGGATTTCACACCGAGCCGCGCCCGGGTGTTCTGGCCGAACAGCCCGAACAGTGGGGACAGTGGATTGTCATCGGTGAACAGGCCGTCCCGGTTGTTCAGCGAGAATGCCGCAGTCTGCGCCGAGACGCTGCCCTGGTAGTCAGCCGTTCCCCGGGTGATGGTGACGGCAGCCTTGTCGTCGGTGCCCCGGACGCGATGCGCGAATCCGTTACCGCTGATTGTATTGACCCATGCACCATTGATGTAGAACTCGGCATCGATGTCTGTGGGCGCGTGTGAGGTGGCCATCAGGCCGCGGCCCCCTGTCCAAGAGCACGCTGCACGTTACCGCTGTGATAGGTGGCGATCTCTACGCGCAAGAGCCGGAGGAGTTCACGGATCAGGCCACGTTCGGTGGATCCATCCACCGACAGCCGGAGCGTGCCCGAGACCCCCTGGCCGCCGGTCTGGCGGGCGCGTGCGCTATCTCCGGCGGTCATCACCGAGGAACCGTAGGGAAGCCGGACACGCTCAGGACCATTCTCGCCAACCCACGCCATGCCGCCCCCGGCACCACCGGAAGCCATATGATTGATGTGGCTCGTGCCGATCGTTCCACCACCAATCTCATTCCCGAAGATATTGATCGAGGGCAGGGTGAACTGAAGCGAATTCCACCTGTCGATGATCCAGTTCATCGCCGACCTGAAAGCGTTCTTGATACCGTCCCACATTCCGGGGCCGTGCTTGCCAATCCATTTAATGGATATGATGATCATATCCCAGACACCCTTTAGGAGCTTCAACGGGACGAGTTGAAGCCAGATAACGCCCTGAATGAGTTTCAGGACCGGAATGATCAAACCCCTGAGATCATTGACCATACCGATCACCTCACCGAAGGCGTCGGCCCATTGGAAGATGCCGTCTTCAATGGCCTTTATCTGCTTCTGATTCTTTGGATCTTTCAGCCAATTTGAGATGTTTCCCAATGCTTCGTCGATGGCGTCGAGCGTCGAGCCGCCCTTCTTCTTCGAACCGGGAAAAAGAATGGCGATGAACTGGCCGACGATACCCAAAGCTTTCTTACCGATATCCCAAATGGTCTTTAGCGTGTCGGCGGCCTCGTGCATGAAGGTCTTAAGCTGACCGGACTTGGATGCGGAAGTGATCCACTTATCGAACTTCTCGGCGATGTCCTTGATCCAACCCCCGATGATCTTGAACGGTTCTGTCGACCCCCCCGCCAGCTCACCGAACGCATGAATGACATGATCGATGGCCGGGCTGAGATCGGACGTCAGGAATTCCGAAAAAGCCTTACTAGCCGTCTGCATGCCCTTCATGAAGTCGGGATTGCCGAGCGCTCCGGCAATGCCCCTGGCTACCTTGTTCAGGGAGTCGGCCATGCCGCCGAGCATCGGCCCGAGCTTCGGAAGCCACTTCTGCGCGAGATTCTCCAGCGTCACGTCAAGACCGGCGAACAGCTTGTCCTGCACCTGCATCTTGATGACCTTGAAGCGTTCCGACAGCGAGATCATCTCCCGGACGAACGCCTGAGCATTCGGTGAGAGCTTCTTCATCGCCTCATTGAAGGCGTTCACACCTCCTGCTGCACCGCCTGCCGAAGTCGCTGCCGCGCGCTGCGCATCGGCCAGGGACTGGACCGCCATCGCCACTTGATGATTGGCGTCCGACTGCCGCTTCTTCGCTGCCGTGACCTGATCTGAGCCTTCTACGCCATCCTTGGCGGTCTTTTTCTGATCGGCGTTGAGCTCGTTCATCTTCTCGTGCTCGACATCGTAGGCAAGCTTTGCCCGATCGAGCTGATCCTGAGCATCCTTGATGGCGCTATCCACGCCGTACGCGCGTGCCGCGTTGAGCTTGTCCTCAGCTTCGCGCACACTCTTGGCCGCATCCGCCTCGGCGAATCGCTGACTACGCAGCGAAAGGGAGAGATTGATCAGCCGGAGGCGCTCGTCTTCGCGCGCCTTGGTCAAATCCTTGGAGGCTTGGGTTGCGGCAAGCTTGGCTTGCGTCAGCGAATACTCAGCGTTCTTGACTGCTTCAGCGGCGGCAGCAGCGGCCTGACCTGCCGCCGCTGAACTTCCACCACCGGTTTTGGCCTGCTGAGTGTAGGCGGTCCAAGCATCCCCTACGCCACCGAGACCGATCTCCAGGGTGGCGAATGCCACGCCCATGCCAGCAATCGCGGTGGTCGCTGCTCCGGCGATTCCTCCGACGGCCAGGAGGGCGGGTCCCAGCGCGAGCAGGCCCGCAGCTACAGCGGGAATCACAGCGTACGACAGGTACGCCATTCCGCCACCAAGACTGGCGAGGGCACTCTTGGCGTCATCGGCTGACGGCATAAGATCCATGAGCTTGGAGCGAAGGTTGCCGAAGAATCCCGTAGCGGTTTGTACCGCATCGCCGCTGTCGTTGCTAGTTTTGACAAGTCGACCAAGAGCGTCGCGTGCCCGGTCGGATCCCTGACCGACCCCAGAGCCCATCTTCTGGCCGGAATCGATAATTCGCTTGAATGCGGCCTCTAGAGGATCAGCGTTGACTTTGTCAACATCGACCTTGATTTCGATCTCATTACCACTCATCAGCTTCCGATCCTCCTTCCTCGCTATTCACTGGCGTTCCCATCGCAACCACGTTCAGCAGATACAGGCCGTGCGCGTCCATCGCCTCGATCTCTTCCGGCAGCTTCTTCCATCGGTCCGCCAGAGCGATGACCGTACGTGCGTAGATCAGTTCATCGGGCTCGGTGACGGTAGATCCGTCAGGACGGACGGCGCCGGGGGCTGCACTCCATTCTGTGAGCCGGACGGCAAAGGGTCGGGAACACGGGATACCTCCGTACTCCAGCGCATGGCGGCAGGGAGAATAATCCGCAGATCAGCGTTGGCCACGTCTTCGACAGTCGTACCAACAGGGTTACCCTCGTAGTCCTCATACGTCCAAGACAGCAGATGCTTGGCGAAGATGGCGACCAAACTGTCGATCGCCTCTTCGCGCTCCTCGGAAGTCTTGCCTTCCGAGGACTCGATCGCCGAGACCTTTTTCAATTCCTTGACCGTCATGCCTGATAGCCTGATCTCCAGCTCGTGGAACTCGTGGCCTTCCGGCCACGTGAGCTTGTACACCCTTGCCTTGAATCCCATCCCCTTGACTCTCTTTCTCGTTATTCGGTTATTAGACGGTCACGTCCAGGCGGGAATGGTTCCATCGGCCAGAACGGCAGGCGCCGTGAAGGGCAGGCCACCATCGGCGCCGCGGTTATAGCTGAAATCGGTGAACAGCATCTCCCCGGCAAGGGTCTTGCCGTTGACCACAATGGTGGTAGTACGCAGCGTGCGCCGGTTGGTCGGATCGGCGAGCGTGACGTGACTCTTACTGGCCGCTGCGTTCATCGCCGCGCCGTTGCCGGTGAACGACATGTCCACCATGAGCGCGAGACGCTCGAAGGCGAACTTGTCGATGCCCGTCACGTCCTGTACCGCCAGCGGGGTGGCGAACTGGACAGAGTTGAAATCGTTGCGCAGATCGACCGGGGTACCGCCGACATCATCGATGTTCAGCGTGGTCCATCCGAGTCCGGTTGCTTTGGCCACTGTCCTATCCTCTCTCTACCATTGCAGCGAGATTCTGCTGATGCTCGCCGAATTCCTCAAGCCAGAATTCTGGCTTGGTATGCTGGCGCCGGAAGCCAGTCGGATTACCCCGCCAGTCCCCGGCGCGCACCACATACAGCTCTGGCCGTTCCAGGATGCGATGCTCTGACGGGGTCCGGCACGGCACGCCTGGCTCGAAGTCGAACGTCACCGAGAACGGGCCGATCGTCTCTTTGTATGGGCGGCCAGAGGAGCGGACCGCGTGCAGCACAGCATGATCGGCAGTGCCGACGATCATGGTCCAGCCGTTGCGCCAGTCGTCGCAATCCACCTCGGCGCACGTGGCCGGGCGATAGTGCGACGGCGGCGCACCCACCTTGTACGTCCGGTATGCGGTGACCGGGCCGACTGGATCCATCCGGGTGATCATGCGGCCAGCGCTGCTTTGTTACGGACCAGGTTCACGGCGAACGTGCACTGGGAGAACGTGCCTGCGGTGATCACCCGGAGGTACTGCCGGACTGCCTGCGTGGCGGTGGTGGCGATCCGCTCCTTGCCCGCGGCCGTAACCGTGCTGAATGCTCCGCCGGTCAGCGCAGCGAACGAAGCGTTGTCCGCGCTGTCCTGAATGGTGATCGTCACCGAAGTCCCGGTAAACGAAAACACATGCAGGTAAGCGTTGAGCCCGAACGCCGTAGCAGCACCGTTGTTGATCGAAGCGCCGTTGGTGGCGATGGTGTCGGATCGTTTGCCCGCCGTGCCCTGCAATCCCCATTCCAGCCCGAAGCCGTCGGCGGTCAAATCGACTTCAAACGTCAGGGAACCGTCCGCACCTCTGCTCGGGCTGTAAGCCACCTGCAAGGCGGTCATCGAGGCTGCCACATTGCCGACTGCTCCACCGTGGAAGTAGCTGCCGATAACGTCGGTGCGCGGCAGGGCGGAGAGCTTCACGTGCGCGTTGGCCGGGTTGTGCCAGGCCTGCCACGTGATCTTCCCATCGGCGTGTCCAGCTTTGCGCTCAGGTGCGTACTTGTCGATCCCCGTCAGGATCAACGGCGCGAACGGCGCACTGATCGAGGACACTGCACCGGTATCCCCGGTCAAGTCGTATTCGTCCAGATAGAGAGCATCACCGAGACCGGACTCTTTGGCCATCAGACACGCTCCGGCCAGTGCCAGGTTCCGCCGGACTTGCCGTCTTCATCATGCAGACATCCGCCGTCAGCGATCGAGCGGAAGAACAGTCCGGTCGGATTCTTGACCATCAATCCGACCATATCGTCGTCGTGGATCTCGGTGATGTCGGCCGCGCGACACACCGACGGGAACTTCCCGTCGGCAGACCCGCGAGCCACGTAATGAACGACTCGGCCGACACTCGGCTTCTGATTCAGATTCTCCATCAGGGGGACTCCGTATACACGTCATTGATGACGAGGGGAATGAAGATGGTCATGACGCGATACACCTTGCCGTCCTGCGTCAGATAGCCTGCCTGTGCGGTAATCGGATTGCCGTCAATACCGCGCACGTCCACCATGCGGAGCAGGCCACCCATGGTGAAGTTGCCGATGTAATCGGCTAGCAGGAGGTCTGTCGCGTCAAGCAGGTCGGGATCGATCATGTCGACGGGCTCTTGCAGCATGCTCGTGTAGAGCCGTACGTTGAAGACGAGCCGCATCGATGTGGAGGCGAGCCCGGAACTGGCTGGTTTGTAGTCCTGAACCCAGATAGCGCACGAAAGATTGCCACCGGGCGCGTTCTTCGGTTCATGCCCGTTAACCACATCAAATCGCCCAGTGGCCGCGGCATGGCTGGCGAGCGCGTTGACCAGGACGGAGGAGTTAAGCGCCATAGTTCGGCTCCGCCGCGCTGGTCAGCGCATGAAGATCGTGAAGGAAGACCTGAACCACGAGGAAGTCATGCTTCGTGTACAGAGGGAATTCGAGACTGGACAGGTTCGTCATCCGCTGGACGGCGTCCCGGCGCCGCTCCTCCATGGTCTCCGGCTCAGCCATGATTGATCCGCTCGACCAGCATGTCGGCGTACGGCTGAAGGATGTGCTTCGCCTCGGCATTGAGCCTCTCGGCCATCCGGCGGAACGTCGCGTATCCCTTGAACCGGGTGGTCTTGTTCCGCGAGCCTGTGCCCTCCAGCCAGGGACCGTAGACCACGCCGCCGTCGTTGATCACCGTGCGGCCTGGATACTCGGTGGTGGTGATCTGAAGCCGGTAATACGGGGTCTCCTTGCGAAGCACGCGCTCCAGCTCGGCGCGAACGTAGTCGGCACCCACCTCGGCCAGATGATGTTCCCAGTCGCGCACAGCCCGGTCAATCATGGCGTCGGCGCGACCATCGAACACCGGTCCGCGGTACGTGAACGTCACATTGTTCATACGGCACGCATCCGGGCCATCCGGCCGTGCGCGGCGAGAACCATGCTCTCCAGCTCACGAATACCTCGCCCGGAGGCGTTGCGCACGTTGTCCCCGGACCCCACCGTGCGCGAGTAGCCGGACGACTCCTGCAATCCCCGGTCCAGGGCGTAGGCGATGTTCAGTTGCTCCACGAGCGCTGGGGGCTTCCATCGGACTACTGCGGCGCTACTGGAGTGCGCCGCGGCGGTGGTCCCCAGCGCGCCCCGGGTGACCGTCAGCAGCCTGCCCCAGTGGATGGCACTGGCCGTGTGCGCGGCGAGGGTGGTGCCCTGCTGAGCCCGCTTGATGATCAGGTTGTTGCCCGCGATGTCCGTCACGAGCACGCGTTCCGCGTCGATCAGCAGAGACTCGCGGAGCTGGAATTGCGTACCGTCCGTGACGGCCAGGACCTGATTGTTCAGGTTCGCCGTGAGCGGCGTCAGGACCGTCTGAGTGGAGTCGATGAACGATTTCTCGGTGACGATCAGGCGCTCGGAGTCGACGCGCAGCACATGTCCCACGCCGATGGGCTTGCTGGCCGTCATCGTGGTCACCGAGGAGCTGACGATGCTCGCGGCCAGGACGCCCGCTGAGGTCTCCTCGTTGGTGTAGCCGAACAGGCCGGTCGCCACGGTGGCGCGCTGAGGACCGCCGGATCCGCCGGAAAAGCCGTAGCTCGATCCCCGGTTGATCTCGATCCGGTCGAATGGAGGACCGTATTCGTTCGGTTCTAGGTAGTAGCCGGAGGCGGGGATCGTCACGCCGCCACTGACCAGCGTGGTCAGCGAGACCAGCGTGCTCGCATCCAGCCATAGCGTCCACGCCTCGTCCTGCGCAACGTCCGGATACTGGAATGACTTGGTGGTGAGGATCGGGAGGAAGCTGCGGTTGCAGAGGGAGTCGACACCTTCCGCGCCACTGTCGATTGCCCGGTCGATCTGCGCTGACGTGTAGGCGGACGCCTTGACGTCGAGAGCATCCATCACAGCCTCACGGCTGGTGTACGGGGCAAGCGCCATTCCTGATCCTCACCATGCATTCGCGGTGGGGTGGTGCTGAAAGGCGGATCCTAGCGGGGACCCGCCTTCATCATGATCAGCGGGGGCATTACATGATGATCCGGATGGTAGCACTACCGGGGAGAAATCCAGCCGTCATACGGGCAGCGGCGTTTCTTCAGCCGGGGATCCCAGAGCAGCGGCTCGCCGTCGTTCGGGCAGGCAACCGGTCCCTCGCGCCACTCCTGCCGGGCGTTCTCGATGTTGGTATCATCGATGGCCTTCAGCGTCCACCACGATCCGCCCGGCACGGTGGTGACAACGGCTCCGGTTCCGACGGCAGGCGCGCCGAGAGCAACCGGGACAGCCAGACCGGATGGGCTCACCGTGATTGCCGCCGAGACGGAAGGCGATCCCAGGGCAATCGGGATATGGATGCCGTCCGGGGTGATCGTTCCCCCGGCGTCGAACCCGAGGAACGCCACGAACAGTGAATACCGGTTGGTGACGGAGTTCGTCCAGCTCACAGACGGCGACTCGGCCGCGGTCCCCGCGGGGGTCTTGACTCCGACATTGCCATACGTGCCGGAACCACCGGTCCCGATGGTGGCCTCACACTGCTCCGTATAGCCGCTCGACCATGATGGAGACGTCGGCGCGCTAGAGAAGTTGTGCCCTGCCATGAACATGAGCGCAAGCTCGGTACTCGTGGACAGCGCGGCAGAGGTCAGCGCAAACGAGCTGGTTCCTGGCGAACCGTCGACTCCAGTAACGGTGGTGGCGCCGGAGTCGGCGCCCGCCGAGTTGGTGATCCGCACCCACAACGCATCGGTGGACGTCGAGATGCCACCACCTAGGTCGATGGTCGCGGTGGTCGTCCCGCCAGACTTGTAGAAGATGTATGCACCCTGGTTGACGACACGGCTCGTGGCCAGCGTCCAGCCGGACGGCGTGGTCACCGTGTTGTCCGAGTTGATGCTCAGGACGTCATACGTGGTGGCGTTGGCTGTCCCGCCACCGGTGTACGTGACCACGGTCCCGGTGGCCGTGAACGAGAAGCTTTGCGGCGTTCCGGTGACGAACGGCGCGGTGACCGGCATGTCTCAGCCGACCTTGACGATACGATTCGTCCCGTTGTCCCACGTGATCGGCGTCGACGTGGTCCCCGGCTGCACGGGCAGGCCGGTACCGGCGTCGTAGTAGGCGATGATCCGTTGCACGGATGCTGCCACGTCGGCGCCACCGGTAACCGCGCTCGACTGAAAGAGCAGGATGCCGTGGTTGACGGCGCTAGCGGTGGTGGTGATCGAGGAGTCCGCCGCGTCGAACACGCCACCGGTCACGGTGATACCAGTGAGCTGAACGGGGGTGCCGTTGAAGACACCCCCGGATCCGGTGACGTCGGAGACGAACACGTGCGCCGCCGAGAACGTGTAGCCGCGCACGAATCCGGCCTTGATCGTGGCAGTGTCCAGATCGAGCAGGCCCGAGATGAACCCTTCGGCCGCGGAGGTGAAATACCCGTTGGACACTGCCACTCCCTACTTGCGTGTCGTGCGCTTCGGCTTCTCGGGCTCTTCGGGTTCGGCCAGCTCGGGCGGCGCCGGAGGCGCTTCATACTCCGCCGGTTCGTCTACCGGCTGAGACGGTTCTTGCGAGGCGTCCGTGACTCGGTCCGTGGCATCGATCTTCGGCATCCGTGCCTCCCGTCCGGGACGTAAGGGTCTGTGGGGAGAATCCTACGTCCCGGACGGAAGGGGCTATGCGAGAACGCCTGCCGCATCCAGGGGGACGTAGAAGACCGTCCATTTGGCCGAACCCGCGTTCGTGGCCGACGTGGTAATACCGATCGTACCGATGGCCGCGACAAACGGGCTCTTGCACTGTATCTGCCCGCCCGCTCCGGCATTGGTGACGACCAGCGCGCCGCCCGCGGCAGCCGGGAGGGTCATCTGAGCGCCGATCTCCTTGGAGGTCACGGCAGTGGCGGTGCACCAATCCACGGCGGTTCCCGTGGTCGGCGTACCGGTCACCTTGACGGTGGTGGCGGTGGCGTCCGCGGCGATGGTGAACTCGCCGATGAGGCCGGTGATGAGCACCCGGCCGCCGGAAACGGTGAACAGCGTGCCATAGGCAGTAGCCGGAAGCACGGCGGTCGCCTTGTCGACCTTGACCCCGAATGCGAGGTCCCGGTACGAGGTGGTCTTGACGATGGAGGTCATACCGTCACGTCCGCGAGGTTCTGCGGGACCCGCTTGACATCCAGGTCGGAGAGCACCATGAGGAAGGTACCCGTTGCGTGGCTGGCCGACAGGTAGCCGAAGCCGTCCGACAGCGCGCCTTGCGGAATGTAGACTGCGTGCAGTGCGCCGACGGCGTTGATGCTGGTGATGGTGGACGCGGCGGCCTGTGTGCTGCGCGTCCACACCCCGGTACCGGTGGCCTGCGTCCAATACTCGGTGATCGCCGCGAGAGCCTGCGTGGTACCGCCGGATGCGGCGTTCGACTCGCTGAAGGTCGCTGCGGTGGCGCCGGACGAGTTGGTCAGATAGAACAGGACGCCGGAGCAGTCCTTCAAGTTGACCCGCTTCGCCGCGGTGGTGACGCTGACCGCCGCATTGTGCGTGCGGCCGAGAGGATTCATGGAGCTCACTGTTACCTCCTAGGGGGCGCCCGGGGCGTGACTGCCGGACTATCGGGTGGTGCGGAAGTGAGGGCCGGAGCGTGGGGATGAGGTACGCTCCGGCCCCCGGATCAGGAGTTACGGGCGCGCGGCAAGCTGAACGTACGGGCTGAGCGTCGCACCACCGTTGCGGGGGGTGATGGCTGACTGCACCCACGGGCGGCCGTCAACGCGCTCGATGAACCGGAACGCGGTCGAGTCGTTCGCGAACTTGTAATCGGTGGACAGTTCGGCGGACATCGCCATCCGGTCACCGATGAGGTACTGCGAGAAGTCGACGAACGAGATGTCCCCCTGAAGGCCGAGCTTGTTGACCCGCTGGGAGACGACGACCGGGCGGCCGAGCAGCGAGAGGACCGGGCCGGAAGTGCCGTCGAAGTTGGCCATGCCGATCGGCGCGCCGCCGACGCCCACGGTCAGCGCGGTGGTCATGAGCTGCGGAAGGGTGTCGTTGCTGACGACCCACACGGCCCGGTTGAGCGCCTCGGGCAGCATGCGGGCGTACATCTTGATGATGTTCTCCCACACGATGGTCAGGGACGTCTGGCCGCTCTCGGCCGCCGTCGCGACGATCGCCGCGTTGGTCGCATTGAACACGCCGAGCGGCTCACCAACCCCAGTGCCAAGCAGGAACGCGTAGTCCTCGAAGGCCGCAACAGCCTTCGGGAACGCGGTGCGCGCGTACGCCTCTGCGGCCGGATTCGAGTCCTGCCGCAGCTCGTTCGGGATCTCGGTATACGCCGTGAGCTTCTTCGCCTCCAGCGCCACCCGGCCGAACTTCGGCTGGGACGCGGTCAGCGCGGCCCCTTCCTCGGTCCAGTAGCCGATGATGCCGCCGGAAACCGTGGTGGCGTTGGAGGTGACGTCCACGAACGGGATCGACGTCCGCAGGGTGCTCATCGGGATGACGGTCGCGCGCGGCCGGACGACGGCCTCATCGAGCGCCACCTCCATGAGCTGCGTGCGGAACTCCTCCGGGATCAGGAAGCCGCCGAGCGAAGGGTCGGTCGAACTCATCGCGTCCCGGATCTCCTTGCGGAGACCGGATGTCTCGGGATCGCGCGGGTCACCGGTGACGATGTCGATGAAGCCCATCAGCGAGCCGAACTTGCCGTTCAGCTTGGTGCCGGGGGTGTGCTTCATGTAGGCGTTGCCGGTCTGGCGCGCCGCGCGCGCGTCGGCACCGGTCGCAGGCCGCATGTCCGGGCGCCGCATGTCCGCGAAGTTTTCCTTCGCGAACGACGCCCAGGTGCGCTCGATCTGCTCCGAGATCTGCCGCTCGACGTCCCGGTCCACCTTGTTGACCTTGTTGGCGTACGCGGTCATCAGCTTCGGCCAGAGGGTCCTGTCCTCGGCGTTGAGAACCTCGCTGATCACCTTACGGTCGGCGATCATCTCCGCGAGCTCTTCCGAACTCTGCGGAATTACCGGTGCGGTCATGCCTGCCCCTTTCCAGAGCGGATGCGCTCGGCCAGGAAGGCGAGCATGTCTTGCGCCTTGTCCTCGGACGAGGAGTCCTCGATCAGATAGTGCTGCACTACGGCGGGCACTGTTTCACGTGAAACATCGGGAGCCGGGGCTTGCGCGCGCCCGGCGTAGTTGAACACCGCGACGGACAGGCGATTCGATTCGGACATGACGGAATCGTCCTTCTCGTCGGGCTCATCCGGATCGGTCATCTCATCGGCGAGACCGGCTTTCAGCGCCTCTTCGCCCGTGTACCACGTCTCGGTGTTCTCCATGCGAGCAAACCACTCGGACTGTGTCCCGCCCGCCTGCAACGCGTACATGTCCGCGATGTTCATGGACAATTTGTCCAGAAGATCGGCTTGCGCGCGATGAGTAGTGGCGTTACCCCAGGTCATGCCGGACGCGTCGTGCAGCATCCACATGGCGTTGCGCGCCGTCTTGATCGTGTCGCCCGCCATCATGATGTAGCTGGCCGCGGACGCTGCGATACCGGTGTTGAAGGTGGTGACGTGCGCCTTGGACATGGCGAGCGCCGTGTGGATGGCGATGCCGTCGAACACGTCCCCGCCCGGCGAGTTCACATACACCGTGATCTTCGGTGTGGTGATGGCGTTGAGCTGATCCACCATGCTCTGCGCCGTGGTCCCCCAGAAGCCGATCTCGTCGAAGATGTGGATCGACGCCTCATCGGCGGACACGTTCTTGATCGAGAACCAGTCCTGGCCGGGCTTAAGCGCACGCGCTACGGGCTTTTGTTTCGCCATGAACGCTGCACGCTCGGTGAGCAGCGCACGGAAGTTATTGAGCAGGCGAGTATCGGTCATGCCCTGATCACTCCGCTCCGCACCGCGACGCTTGACCACTTTCCCACGGCACGCATTGCCGTACTTCGCGCCGACGCAATCCTTGTAGCCGACCCCTCCGGGGTAGTCCGCGTAGGCGTCTTCCCGGTTCCGGTACAGGGTTCCGTCGATGGCGTTACAGGGGCCGCACTCGTTTCCGTCTTCATGCTCCACCGCTTCCCAGCGCTTCGCCATCAGGTGCCCCGGGGTCTTGAGTCGAATCTACGTTCGGATCTTGCGGCGCGCCGTGCACCTGCACGATAGATGGCGGCGCCGGTTTTTCGTAGGGGATCTCCGGCATATCCAGCCATTGCAGCGTCTCGGCGGCATCGAAACCGGCGCCCGCCATCGCCACTGCGGCATCGCTGCGCGCCTTGACCGCCGCGTTCTCGGCATCGCTGTTCTCGGAGACGGGCGAGTCGTAGTCCCACTCCAGCCCCTGGCCGGTCGAGCCGTACAGCGGCAGGAGCTGGAAGTTCAGCCAGTCCCGCCAGCGGTCGAGCCGCTCGGAGATCAGCCACTTGGAGAAGACGTATTCGGCCGCTTCGGCGTTGGCCCGATTGACGTCCGAGGTGATACCGAGCATCGGCTTGGGGAAGCCGAACGCCTCCAGGATGGTGTCCCGCTTGACCTCACGCGCCTCGACGAATTGCATGTCCCGCTGTGTGTAGGAGCGGTCCACCCACTTCATCCCGTTTTCCAGGATGGCGACACGGTGGGATTTGCTTACGCCCTGGTGAGTGGCTGCCCACCGGTCCCGGAGCTGATCGAAACTGGCATCGCTGAGTGCGCTCGGCACTTCGATGATGCCACCCGGTTCGGCGCTGTTCTCGAAGAATGCCAGATCCCAGTCCTCGTGCGCCTTGGCCGACTGCGCCGTTGCCATGATCGATTGCACGGGGCCGAGGCCGCGGTACGGGTTGCGCGGATTCGGCATGAGAATCGGCAGGCACTCGGTGATCTCCAGCGGGATCTCTTCGCCGTCGACACTCGTGTAGATATAGCCTGCGAGGAATTCGTACGGATCCGGCACGGGCTGAATGCGGTCCGGGCGCATCGGCCAAAGCTCGATCGGGATCTTCTTGCCGGAAAGCCCGATCGAGCTGGTGAGGATGTCGGACTCGCCGGTCAGATCAATGTGCTGCTGCGCCGTCTCCAGAAACCGGCGCCGCGGCATGAACTTGTTCGGCATGTTCCACAAGTCGGCGCACGCGTGACTGGTGACCTCCACGCGGTCCTCGTCGAGTCCGCTCTTGGCCGTCTTGTACAGGTGCCAATCGGCTTTGGCGGTAGCGACGGCCAAGGAGTGCACGATCCCGAAGATCGTGCCCACCGTCTCGTAGGTGGACAGCATGCCTTCGTCAGTGACACGACGCCGCGCCAGCCACGAATACCGGGATGCGGTGCGCGAGACGATCGGCACGGGCAGGCTATTGCGCACGAGCGCGCCGCGGAGACTCATGGCCTGCGCACTGCCTGGACGTCGGTGAGGTAGGCAAGCGCGACGGCGAGCACGCCCGAGGTGATCAGGCCCGCGCCGGTGGAGTAGTAGAAGACGCCTCCAGCGATGGCCGTGAAACCGGCCAGCACGAGCAGGATGGTGCGGATTGCGGCGAGCTTGCTCCAGTCCAACCCTCACCCCTTGTTTTGGTGAGAGGGGATCGTCTGCTCATGGGCTGGAAGAGTCCGCGCAGACGATCAACCTCTCGCCGGGCACTGTACAGCACAAACGCCCGATACCGAAGTACCGGGCGTTTGCGGACCGAGCAAGGGCCGAGCCGAGTCTACTTCTTGCGCGTCCCATCCCGGTTGGCGCCGTTACCGAGCCCGCGTCCTCCGGCGTGCTTCACCGAATCTGCCTTAGGCTCAGGCTGAAGATCCGGCCGGTCCACCATGACCGTGTCGAGGGGGATCTCACCGGACCGGATCCGATCGGAGATCTTTCCACGCAGTGCCATCATCATCACTTTCCTTTCAGCTTCTTGTCGAGCTTCGGCTTGTCCGCGATGTCCTTCCGGCGCGTACGGCCGTCACCGGTGTACGGCTGGGAGGGGGAAAGCCAGCGATCGCTTTTCCTTCCGTCTCCGAGGAACCGCTGACGTTTCGGCTCCTCCGTCATTTCTTCTTCCGGCTGAGCAGCCGGGCGATCGGTCCTTCGGTGAACGAATGCACGTCGTATTCAGGATCGATTCCGCGCATTCCGCGGACGGGGTGTTTCTTCTGCTCGACGATCTTCGGCTTACCTTTGCTGTCCACCACGTGGACATAGCTTTTCTTTGCCATGCTGCCCCCTACTAGACGTGGTATCCGCCGCTACCGCCACACGACGTGCAGACCTTTCGAACTACACGTGTCTGAGTTTTTCCCTTTCCGTCCGTGTATATCTCCGTAACGGTCGTAGCACCCGAGCCGCCGCACGACGTGCACGGCACGAATCCTGTGCCTTTCTTCGCCATCTCATCCCCTCATATCTAAAATCTCCCCAGCAACTCGATGCGCTGAGCATGTGGCCACTTGGTGAACGCCACGACGTCGCGACGTCGCTCTGCCAGGTTCACGCAGAGCGCGTGCGCGGGAGCATTGCAACGCGGGCAGGCGTTATTCAGGGCCTTGATCCTGACGGTCTCCTCCGGAGATTCAGCCGGAACTACGGCTAGCGCCCACGGCGAACGACTGACCGTAGCGCTGAGTAGCGCATGCGGTCCGCATTCGCGGTTCGCGTCGTGACGCTCTAAATCAGCTAGGCACCTGAGATAAACGCTGCGCTGAGTGAGTTGATGCCGATCTATCGCGCCGTTCGCGCAGCGCAACGCATACACCGTGTATGAATATTCGCCTGCTTCCATGCACTCAGTCTACATTGCTACTGAGCAAGATCACAAGTAGCGCACCCGGTAGGTCGAGTGCAGATCCTGATCGGCTACCACGTAGCGTGCAGCGTCCATCGCGTGATCGTTCACCTTCAGCGGCCGGTCCTTGCTCGGCTTGCCGTCCGGCGCGGGCTCCCAGGTGTAGCCGGGAATCTCGCCGACGAAGCCCAGCGGCAGGCCACGATCGGCCAGAGGGGCATCCCGGTCCGTCAGGGCGTCCCGGCAGATCTCCATCCGGGCGCGCCCGTCAGGCTGGACCTCCAGGCGCTGCATCATGGCCTGAATGCCATCGGACACCGTCTTGACCGCGGCAGTGGTGCCCATGTCAAGTTCGCGTTCCAGCGTGGCGCGGTCCTCAGCATCGTGATCGCAGATGATCTTCAGCGGGCGCGGGTAGATCCAATACGACTTGCCCGGATCGATCTTCCCGTCCGGCAGGTATGCCCGGTCTGCGTTGGCCGTGACCACCTTCAAGATCTCCTGCGCATGATCCGCCACGATGCGCCCGGACCGGTAGATCTCCTTCTCCAAGATCAACCGGCCGTCGGGATCGATCACCCACTGCTGCCAGACAAACGGATTCGTGTACCCGAAGTCGATCGCCCACACGCGCGTCCAGTCGAAGTGGAAGCGTTTGCGATCGATGAGATGAACCGCAGGATTCCAGTTCTCGTAGATGACGCCCTCGGCCGCGGCCCAGATACCGCCGTACAGCCGATGGCGCCGCACGCCGGTCAGCTTGCTCAGCGTGTCGAGATACTCGGCGCCCTTGACGGTGGGCTGACCGGCGTCATCGAAGAGCTTCGGGTTATCGGTGTGCAGCGCGTACAGCATGGTGGTCTGACCGTCGTCGCAGCGCTTCTTCAGCCAGTGGTCCGGCCCCTCCGGGTTGCAGTCCGCGAGAAGCTGCTGAAACGACACGACACCGTTACGCAGACGCGTTGTGCATTTCTCCCAGTCGTCCGGCGTGAACTCGGTGGCCTCCTGGACATAGATCAGGTCGTACTCGCTGGACATGATCTTCGTCGGGTTGTCCATGCCACCCACCGACACCGTGCTGCCGTTGGCGTAGATGTAGCCGGGCGGCTTCTCCCCGCTGCCGCCGAACCAGCGCACGAGCCCGGAAGCGAGCGCTTCGGGCAAGATGTGGTCCCGGAAAGTGGCCAGCCCGGTAGCGGTGAGCGAGACGTGTGTCTTGCGCACGAGCAGCGCCTTCATGCCAGCGGTGCGATGCTCGTGCTCGACCGTGCAGCCCTTGGGGCACTGGCCATTCTGAAGCGCCATCAGGTGGACTTTCCAGAGGCACGCGAAGCTCTTGCCCGTGCCCGCAGGACCGGCGATCAGCAACTCTTTGGCGCGATTCGTCAAGACTTGATGAGCCGCGCCCCGAAGCCGGAGTTGCTTGATCGCATGGGTCATGTGTTGAGACTAGCTACGCGCCATAAAACGTGCTGATGTCAACTGAGCGCATCAAGATCAACGGATGCCACCTCGTACCGCACCGAGCCGCTGACCTCGGTCTTGCTGGCCGCGTCCAGGCCGTAGAGCTTGCGGATCTCGACGTCCGATTTGCGCGCGGCTTCGAATGCTTGAAGTCTCAGCGAATAGTCCCGGACGTGCTGACCGGTCTTCGGATCGACCACGAGATCGCCATCCTTGCCCGCGGTAACCGGCGCGCCGTCCATCTCGGCCAGATCGAGCGCCCTGCGCTGAATAGCGAGATGCATTTCGAGACTCTCTCGGCGAATGGCATCCAGATCGACCGGCGGAAGTTTGGCACGCGCGGCCTTGAGATGATACGAGACATTCTGCTGCGTCATATCGAGACGCTCGGCAATCGCCGTTTGGCTCAGCCGGTTGACCACCGTAAGCCGGTAGATCTCGGCTTCTACTTCGCTGAGCCCTTCAGCATGACCTGAAGACGCCATGCCCCCGACCTTCGCTCACTAAATGATCATGGAACCGTCACTCTACCATGTGTGCACATGCACATCATAGCATTGCACGAAAGTTTGCCCTTTCGGGCAACTCCTCCGCTCAGAACACCCGGCGCCGCCCGGCTGTGCGCCGCGCCGCGGCCTTGGCTTCAGTAACACTCGCTCGCGTCCGGCCGTGCGTCCGCGTATCCCGGGCCATCTTGACCAGGTAGGCCCGGCCCTCTTCGAGGGGGAGATACTTGCCGAACTTCGCGATCTGCTTCGGGCTGACGCTGCGGACCGCGTCCAGGCTCCGGGTTGCGTTCTGAACCTCGGTCTTGGCGTTCCGCTTCATCGTCATACCAGTAGTCTACATGGCTTCAGTCCACTTCACAACTGAAGAGTACCACTGAAGTGCACCATCTGAGCTATGACACGTTTCAACATTCTCCTCTCAGGACATCCCCTCCCGTGGCTTCGCGGCAGGCTTCGGCTTGTCGGCGCGCAGCTTCGCCGCGTTCTCGGCGATACTCTTCAGGTCGCGCACCCATCGATTCATGGGCACACCGTCCGTCTCGGCGCACATCATCAGATAGGCCTTGAGTTCGATGATCCCGCATCCACTGAACGGCGGCAGGTCCGGCCCCCAGATCATCACGCTCGACCATGTCCACACCGCTCCGGCCATCGCCGGGCGGGAGTAGACCGCATACGCCTGCCGGTCGGTCATCGGATGCGCGCCGAACCGCAGGCCGATCAGCTCCTTCAGCGCACCCGGTCTGCCTGTAGTGACGTGCGGCATGCATCCCCGGGAGTACTGCGTGCGGACCTCCCAGGAGTGCTCGCGAGCGAACCCGGCCAGCTTCAGCACGGGCATCGGTGCCTGAATCCGGTCGCGCAGAGGTACCCGGGAAGTGCTCCGCGGCTCCGGGAAAGGCTCACGCGTGATATAGAACGGATCCCATGCGTCACTGGCCGGACCCGACTCCGGGACATAGCTGTATTTCATACTGCCTCACTCACCCATACATCGATTCCTGGCAATTGATCCGGCCGAGTCCATTTCTTGGATGTGGTGATCGATACGACGAGCGAATCGTCAGCGATCAATCGAGCATCCTTCATGGCGTCCAGCAGATTGCGCAGAAGTTTGTCGAGATCACCGTTCGCATTCACACCTGCATTCACGACTGGCCAGCCGAGGTGGCGCGCTGAAGGCCCCTCGCGCTCGAACCAGAACTGAGCCGAAACCATGATCGGCACGGTTATCGGCACATGCCCGATTTGCAGCGTTTCCGGATATTTGGTCTGAATAGCAACCTTGATCCGCTTGCGCCATGGTGCCGAGTGCGCATGATCCTCGGCCAGGATCGGGCGCCGCCCGCGCGGAGTGATCACCTTGAGTGATCCCTTCGTGCGCGGGCGCCCGTGGACCTCGAAGTCGGCCAGGGTCATGCGAAGGCGGCTTCCTCGCGCGCCAGCACGAGCCGCTCGCGAGCGATCGTGCCCTTGCGGGTCAGGCCGTCACCGGCGCCGACGAGGCCCTGGTCGAAAAGCTCGGTAATCACTACCGCGTCCGCCGTCACCACCGTACCCTGCCGGTTGCACTTCGCGGCGATCAGGGCGGACTCTGCGGCTTCGCTCAACTTGTTCATGCGATCAGTCTACGCGTGCTCAGTTCAGATGTCAACTGATTGAGCTTGGCATCCTGTTCTGACCCGTCCGAGGATTCGAACAGGATGCCCCGCGCGCCCTCTGTGCTGGCCGTAGAGCGCCGGACGTGGCCGGTTGGTACCTCAGGTCACCCTAGTACGGTCCGGGCTTGCTGAGAGCCGATACCGGCGCGCGCCCTGAAGCGGCCAGAGGGGGGCGCAGGGCCTCCCGGGTGTCCCGGTGCACCGTCTCAGCCGTTTCGGCGCTCTGCGCGTCTCTCAAGGCCATTTCCAGTCGCATCCGGAGCGAACGCGCCCGGTCCAGGATCGCCTCATCGGCCAGCAGGAGCTCTCCGGCGCGCCGCTCGACGTCCGCAGCCTCGGTCAGCATGCTCGCCAGCCGCTGAACCCGGGCGTACGCCGGAAGCGTCTTGGTCAGGAACTCGCGCGGGTCTCGCGAGTCGCCGGGGGGCGGCAACTCCGGCTTCCCGGCGTTCAGTTCCGCCGCGCGCCCGGCGGCCAGCAGGAGCCGGTCCGGTCCTTCGAAGATCTCTGCGATCCGATCCGGCTTCCGCATGCTGCTGCCCGGCCAGAAGACCGGGCTGGTGTCCGTGACGCGGACGAAGTCCTCCTCGATCTCGATCACGTACCGGTCGGTGGTCTCGGTGGTTTCGTCTGCATCGTTCATCTCGCCTGGTTCGCTCATGGATCGAGTCTCTCATCGGCCAGTGGATAAGTCAACTGAGAAGTAGAGGTTTCAAGGGGAAAGATGATCTTGCCGTGGGTTGCACCCCTCCCTCCTAGAGGAGGGGAGGGAGGGGTTGCACGATACCCATCGATGGGTTGCAGAGGGGGTTGCACTAGGGTTGCAAAGGGTTGCACCGCAGCTCAGGAGGGGTTGCACTAGGGTTGCACTCCTACACGCAGGGGGGTATTCAGGGGGTATGCACAGGGGGGTTGCACTACCTTGTCGCGTGACAATAGTGCAACCCCCCTGTGCGTCCGGGGCAAACTAGGACAATTACCCGCCCGCCGTCTCGTGCAGGATCCCCAGCGGATACACGTTGATTGCCCCGAAAGTCGCGTCCTGCACCTTGCGTGGAGCACCGCCCCTCTGCTTCATGAGCCCGGTCGCACGCAACCCGTGCTTCTGGCAGCTCACCCGGTCGGTCGGCAGACCGTTCAGCTTCGCGTACGCCAGCGTGGTGAACTCGTCGTACTCGCCTGCCGACGCACTCACCTTCGCGGCAAGCTCGCGCTGACCGCTCTCCAGGCTGGCGATACGCTGGCGATGCTCCCTGATATGACCGATAGCCTTGACCATCAGATCGAGGTCGTCCTCCGGCTCGACCGGCATGATCGAGTACGAGCCAGTACGCCGCAGGGCAGGGAGTACCTCAGAAGTGATCCAGCGCCGGAAGCGCTTGGCGTCCGGCTTGTTCGATCTGATGATCAACTCATACAGCCCCGACTCGTTGGTGATGCGAGTCCGCTGCTCACGACCCATCGAGTCGATGAGTCCAATCGCGCTGAGGTCATCGGAGTCAAGCCGATCGCCGACCATGCTCGGGTTGATGATGCCCAGCACCTTGCACACATCCACGATGGCGAACCAGGGCTGTCCCTCGATCATGGTCCAGCGCAGGCCGTGACCCTCGAAATTGAAGGGGGTAATATCGGACATGGTTGTTCCACCTCTCGATAAAAGGGCACCGCTCGGACAGGAGCGGTGCCCTTTCCGTATCACATGACCTAAGTATAGTTAGTACTAGCTAGCTACTCATCAGCGTCAAGTGCCGTCACCGTGAATCGCTCCCCACCGACGTTGACCACCGAATCCCGTTGCAACGCCCGGTTCCATGCCGACGTCCACGTCGACTTCTTGAGACGCTCGGACACACCCCCGTAGAAACGCTCGACGATCACAGCCCGTGCCTCGCTCTTGGTCACGCCCCGGTCCAGCCCATGATCGCTCAGCGCCCTGAGCACCATGTCCGTGACGCTCGGGCTGTCCTTCTCCCACGCCTCCTGCGCGAGCGCGTCCCCGCGGCCTGCACGCTTGCGGAACTCTCCGGAGATCAGCGCGAGCGAGGATACCACCTCCCCGTCGTCGTCCTTGTCCACATCGTGCACTGCGAAGCGCAGCCCGATGTCGTCCATGATCGCCATGTCCTTCTGTTTCTCGCCGGACAGCACCCCGTCGAGTGATCCTCTGGCCGAGGAGACCTTCAGCTCCGTGTGCTGCGCGCCGTCGATCGCGCTCGACCCCCGCGCGTCCCCGCCCTTGCGCCCGGTGTGATGCACGGTCAGCACGCACGCCCCGGTCGCCTCCCGGATCGAACGCACCGCTTCCACGTAGATGCCCATCTCTTTGGCCGAGTTCTCCTCCAGCCCGACCGTCACGCGCGCCTGCGTGTCGATCACCACGAGCACGGGTGCCAGCCGTCTGCACGCCTCTCGCAGCACCGCCCAGGCCTTCGCGTCCGCGGCCTGCACTGGCCGGGTGAGGATGTCGATCCGGTCGCTCATCGCCGCCCCCCCGTGTTCCTTCTCCCACGCCTTCAGCCGCGGCCCCAGCCCTCCGCCACCCTCCGCCACGATCATCACGACCCCCCCCTGCCGCACCTTCAGCCCCTGCCAGGACAACCCCGCGGCCACATGAGCTGCCATGTCGGCCGCCACGAAGCTCTTCTTACTGCCGGGCTCGCCGATGATCCAGGACTCCGAGTCCATGTTCAGCAGGCCTTTGATCAGATACTTCGGCGGGGCCTGCGCGATGATCCCGGCAGGCTTGCGCATCTCCGCCAGCAGCGCGGCTACCGCATCCGGCGCAGGCTCCGCAGCCGTCACCTCCGTCACGGACGGCCGGAGTACGGCCTTCCAGTCGTCCAGTGCAGGCCGGGTGCCGTCGAGCACTGCCCGGAACTTCTCCGCCGCCCAGCTACTGGCCGGATGCGCCGGATCGTAGGCGGTAGCACTCAGCGCGATGCTCAGCACGGAGAAGGCGAACTCCGCAGTCCACACCTCCGGCACGAAGTGCGCCAATGCCACCGCAGCCCGGTTGGCGCTCTCCTCTATCTGGCCGATCGGAGCCTTCTGGAGTGCTTCCAGATGAGGCTCACAGAACTCCCTCGCCTGATCGGTGGTGAATTCCCGCACGCCGGTCCGCGAGGCCTGCGCGAAGAGCGAGTCGGCAGGGGTTGCACCGGGTTGCATGGGGTTGCGCCGCAGCTCAGGAGGGGTTGCACGGGCCGCATGCACCCGGGCAATCACGCCGTCCAGGGTGTCATCCGCGCCGGGTGCGAACTCCTTCAGGTATCCCAGATCGGGAGCCTGCTCCCAGGTATACGCCCGGAGTTCGCCGAGCGTCTCCGGTGCCTTGCTAGGGCGCACGGTGGGCGCGATGTAGACGAATCCCCGCCCGAATCCCTCCGCGTTGCCGGACTGGAGATCGACTCCCGGCATGAACCCTGTCGACTTGCGTTCCCCGGTGAGACTGATCATCAGGTGCGTCCCGCCGGACGGCGTGCTCTGCACGCCGAACACCCGGGGCACCTGCCCCTGGATCTCCAGCTCTTTCAGCGACTGGTCTCCGCCGTTGCGCGGATCGAAGTCCAGGAAGTCCGCCACGTGGCCGCCGACGGCCCCGAGCGCCCACCCTGGCCGCCACCGTTCCAGCCACGTGCGCGAGGGGACCGTCTTCTCCCACTCTTTCGGCAGGTAGTACGTCCCGGGCCGGTCCGGGTTGGGTGCAGCCGCGAACACCGGGATACCGGCGTCGATCATCTCTCCGGCGATCTTGAGGGCTTCGGTCTCCTCCGGAGTCCAGCCGCGTCCGGTTACATCCATCTGCTATCCTTTTCGCTGGGTTGAACAGGGTCGTCTCCTGGGCAGAGACTTCACGAGGACCGGAGCATCACGCTCCGGTCCTCGTCTCGTTCGTGCGGGGCAGCTTACGTCAGCGGATGACGCCGGGGAACTGCATGCGCGGCGCGCCGTCCTCCTGGAGCAGGTCGGCCAGCCGGATCCGCGGCTTGGTGGTGAACATGGCATGCACTGCGGCACTGTAGTCCACGCCCATCGCCTCCAGCGCCTCGCGGAGCTGGCTGAGCTGGCCGGAGTGCGAGTTCTCCAGCATGGGCAGCGCCGCTTCGATCAGCCAGCGCGACACGTCCGCCTGACTCTCGTCCCGCAGCAGCGCGAGCGCCTCCAGCCGCGTCTTGAGATGCGGAGCGATCAGCAACTGTGTCTGCTCCTTGTAGACCGGGGGCATCTGCCCACCTCCCTCATCGCCCGGTGTCTCCGGATCATGCTCCCATCATGCCCGCAACCTGGTTGCGAAGTCAACTGAGCATGTGCTACGGTACCCCTCGTCAGTACGACTTCCGACTGAGGAGCGTGTCATCATGCCTATCTCCTATACGCGGGTCACCGTGACCCCTGTACTCGAATATCAAGCAGGAGCAGGCACACAGGAGCGGGCACATCAGTTCTTCGATCAGTACATCTCCGGCGCAAACCTGCCGGATCGCTCCGCTGTGCTGACCTTGCGTAACCGGATGGCGCGCATCCGTCTCGACCGGATCAGCCGTCCAGAACAACTCGCTCTGTTCATCCGGGCATGGAACGCGTTCCGGGAAGGCAAGCCGCTTAGTCAGATCATCATCGCCAAGGGCGATCTGACCAATCTCAATTTTCCGCAACCGAAGTAGAGGAGATTCCGATGACCACCGAGACCAGCCCTTCATTCCTTACACCGGAGCAGCGCGCCGCCGTCCGTGCGGCCCTGACCTCTTCCGGGCTCACGCTGATCACCGGGCGGGGAAGTGCAAAGATTCCCGGCTCCGGCGAGGCATGCACAATCTCCGAGATCCTGCTCACGCTGACCGGCAAGCTGGACGACGGCCCGCATCCGTGTATCTGCGAAGTGATTCGCTGCTGGGTAATCCGGATTCAGGACGCCATGCCGGACAAGATCCGCAATTCCATGGCCTGGCGGGAAGCCGCGGCCGGTATCGCCGGATCCGCAGCCGGGCCGGAAGTTACTCGCCGCCGGGTAGATTTCCTGCTGAACTGGATGTGGGGGGCGCTGAGCGATGAAGCGGTGCTTGCCTCGATTCCCGGCTCCGCACAACCCGCCTGGGAGCGGATGCTGACGGAGCGAACATCCGCCACAGCCCATGTCGCGGCCGATGCAGCAACCCGTGCAGCCGATGCAGCAACCCGTGCAGCCGATGCAGCAACCCGTGCAGCCGATGCCATAACCTATGCAGCCTTGGCTGCAGATTCCGTATCCAATGCCGCCTATTGGCGTCGGCGCGACCTGCCGGGCACTCTGGCCGCACTCATCGCCATCACTGAAGAGAGCTGAGCCATGAAGATCAGCAGGGGTGACATCGTCATCACCGAGATTCCCGGCATCCGGTCGATCGTCGTTACTTCCGGGGATGACACACGTATCCTCATCAAGCCGGACGGCGCAACGATCGCGCAAACGTGGGAGCTGGATGAGCTGACCGCTTTCCGGGACGCGCTGAGCGTCGCCATCGACGCGGCAACTGCTTTCAAGCAGGGCACCGGAGAGACTAAGCCGATCCCTATTCCTGCACGATGTGCGCGCGTATTCGGCAGGGGCGATGACATTCCATCCGATATTCTCCAGATCAAGGATGCCGACGGATATGTGTGGACGCGGAGGCCGGAGCGCTGGGATTCTCCCGAGTTCGAATCCCATGACGGGATGTCGATCTGGTACATCCTTGACAGCCTCGGTCCGGTCACCGAGGTCCTGCCATGACCCCCGAGGAGAAGGCCGTCGTCGATGCGGCGCTCGCCTGGCGGACCGCCATACTGGCCGACCCATTGCCTGGCAGTGGAAACCTGCCCGCTTCCGTCGTCGACGTCTTGGTCATGCTCGGAGCCGCCACCTACCGGCTGAGCAGCGCTCGCCAGCCCGTGCGTACAGCACAACTGACTGCGGAATTCTCCCCGGAATCAGGCGCGTGCTCCTGCGATCCGGCCGCCTTCGGAAACTGCGCCTCGGAGGGATGCCGCGGCGGATTGGACTACGTACCTCCCGCCTGGGAATCCGCGGTCCTGCTCTATTGCCTGGCCGGGGACCGGATCCGGATCGGTACCGAGGAGACGGACGTGCTCCGCTCCGGCTCGGGGGTGTGGTACGTGAACACGGAGAACTACTGGCATCCGACGCCATGGAGGCACACGGAGGTCCGGCTCGATCTGGCCGCGAACCCCGGATTCCTGGAGTACCCGCCGAACACCCCGTGCGAGATCTGGTGCACGCCGGAGCGGCGCGCCGTGCTCGCCCTTCAGCAGGACTTCCCAGGCGTGACGGAGGTCAAGCGGCGATGACCGTCATTCACCACCCGATGATCAATGTTCAGGACATGGTCACGAGCGCCTGCCCTGAGCAGTGGAAAGGCTTGCTCACCGATGGCCAATGGTTCTACTTCCGGATGCGCTTCGGGCGGGCGAGCCTCGCTCTCGGCGTGTTCTATGAGCAGACCATGGGCCGGATGGATCACGAGGTGGACGTCTGCAACGAGTTCGATCCGATGCGCGGCTACTTCGAGAGCGATCAGGAGCGGGACGAGACGTTCGCCCGCCTTCTTGACAGGGCACTCAGTAGTGAAGTAGACTGACCAGCATGGAGAGCTTCAGTAACGAACGTCCCCTGCTCGGCGAGATCAAGGCAGGGGACGAGGTCATCATCTTGCGATCCCGTTTGCGGGGCGCAGAGAGGGAGCCAGTCACCGCGCATGTGGTCAAGGCTTCTCGCGTGTGGGTCGAGCTGAGTGGTAACGGGACCTCTTGGCGTATGCGGCGTGACGCGCAGGACGAGGGAAACGAAGACTATCCAAGCAGCAACAACCGTTTCGTCACTCCAGAGCAACACGCCTGGGAGCAGAAACTTCAAAAGGCTAATGCCGTGCTGAAGGCGGCCGGTATCACCATCGGATATCGCTCCCCACTAAAAGCCCCGGCGGCGCGCGTGTGGCTGGCGGAGCTGACCACACGGCAAGTTCAGGGACTAGAGGCGAAGTGTCCAGCGTGCGGCGTGACGGGCGGGATGCCGCACGATTGCGAGACGGCGGGACGGATCTCATGAACCGGCACTCGGCGATCCTGCCATTGCGTGACTATCAGCTAGAGGCCATCGCCGATCTGCATCGGCGCTGGGACGGAGGTGACACGCGAGTCCCGATGATGCTCGCGACCGGGCTCGGCAAGACGGTAATCTTCGCGCACCTGATCGCTCAATGGGTGCAGAGCAACGTCAGCAAGCGCGTGCTCGTGCTCGTGCACACCGACGAACTCGTGCAGCAGGCGTACAAGAAGATCAAGGACGTCGCGCCCGCACTGCATGCAGGCATCGTCAAGGCGGAGCGCAACGAGATCACGGCCAGGGTGATCGTGGCCTCGGTCCAATCGTTGCGCTCCGCCAAGCGCCGCAACCAGATTCGCAACGTGGGACTTCTCATATGTGATGAAGCGCATCATGCCGTGGCGAAAACGTACAAAGACATCTTCACGCATTTCGGGGCATTCCCCGCCGACTGCTCGGAGTGTCGCGGAACCGGCGCGGGCGGCGCGGACACCTGCGGGAAGTGCTGGGACTGCCGGGGAACCGGCTTGTACAACGGCGGAGAGACCGCCGTCAAGGTCGCCGGTTTCACGGCGACCCTCGCCCGCGGGGACCGGCAGAAGCTCTCCGACGTCTGGCAGGAGTGCACGTTCCAGCGCGGCATTGCGTTCGGCATCCGCCGCGGCTACCTGCTCGACGTCCGCGGCAAGCGCATCGTGGTGCCGGATCTCGACCTGAGCGCCGTCAAGAAGAGTGGAGGAGATTATCAAGATGCAGCTCTCGGCGATGCTCTGGATAAGGCGCTCGCGCCTAGCGTCATCGCTAACGCCTACCTTGAGCACGCGTCCGATCGTAAGGGACTCACTTTCTGGCCGCTGGTCGAGACGGCCCGTCATGGCGCGGAAGCGTTCAACGAGGCTGGCATTCCTTCGGCAGTAGTGCATGGTGGCACGCCTCGTGAGGAGCGTCGGCTCATTCTCAAGAAGTTGCACGCCGGAGAGATTCAGGTAGTGCACAACTGCGGAGTCCTGACGGAAGGATTCGATGAACCTACGGTTTCGTGTGTCGTCAACGCCCGCCCGACTCAGTCCGCTCCTCTCTATCAGCAAATGGTCGGTCGCGGGCTCCGCCCGGACCTTTCGCTTCCATCGGATGCGCGTGGGGACTGTCTCGTTCTGGACGTCGTTGGAGTCTCGCGCACGCACAATCTCCGGACACTGATCGATCTCTCCAGTCGGCCGGATGTGGAGGAGATCGACGATGACGATCTCTCCCTGCTGGAGATGGAAGACGCCATCGAGGCCATGGAGGAAGCGGAGGGCGGACAGCTTCAGCAGGAGCAGTACTACGGCGCGGTGGCTGCGGAAGACTTCGATCCGCTCGCCCGGACCGGCGTCGGCGCGTGGCTGAAGACGAGCGGCGGGACCTACTTCCTGCCGGTCGGCAAGGAAGCCTACGTGCTGATCGTCGAGTCCGAGACACCGGGCGCGTACGACGTGGCGTGGCTGACTCAGTCCCCCGCAGGCTTCCTGTTCGCCGGATGCCCCGGGCAAGACACCTACGTCCTGCCCGGGCGCACATGCGGTTGCGGCGGCAATCATGCAGGCGCACAGGGGGATGTCACCGAACATCAGGGCCTGCCGCTGGACATGGCGTGCTCGTGGGCGGAGGAGGTCATGGAGGAACTCGGTGGTCCGGCCGCCCTCTCTCTGGCCGGGAAGAAGAAGTCCTGGCGGCGTGGTGAGGTCTCCGATGCGCAGAAGGCTACCGCGGCCAGAATGGGCATCGTGGTGACCGGGGAGATGACCAAGGGTGACGTATCGGATCTGATCTCGGTGCACATCGCGTCCCGCCGGATCGATCCGGTGGTCGCCTTCATGCAATCGATGAGAGGTGAGTCGTGACCACCGAATGGATTCATCGTCTAATTCGCAGTAATGGCCAAATTATCGACACCGTGCCTCGGACAAGTCATCCTAATCACTGCTTTGCTGGCATAACCCAGTACTTCGAACGGTTATCGGATCCTGGGACTGTCGTGATCCATCTCGTACGCGTCAATGGTGGCGAATGGAAAGAATTGGAGGAGAGATCATGAAGATCTGGTGCTTGTATTCGTCGCGAGCAGACCCATATAACGAATGGGAGCTGATCGAGTTGTTCAGCTCCGAGGAGCAGGCCCGGCAAGCGCGGGACATGCTGGTCGGTCAAGTCCGTCAAGTCAATTCACCTTTCCGGGCTGTCTGGGATGACGAAGACTTGCACGTAGCCCCGCTAGATCTCCGATGACTTCCGGTCACGGTCATCGCCGGGTACGCATTCCCGAGCCACTCCGGGGACTCGCCAAAGCGGCCAGGCGGCAGCGCTGGACGATCACCATGTCCGGCTCCGGTCACCTGCTCTGGCGATCCCCCGCCGGTACGACGATCACGACCAGTGGCACCCCTGGCGATTCCCGGGAGCTGCCCAACGTCCGGGCACGCCTGCGCAACGCCGGACTCAAGCTCAATCGATAGGAGGGAATTCCAGCATGACCATCGAAGTAACCGACGAGATGATCTACGCGTTTGCGGGAGAACCAGAGATCACCGCGACCGATGCGCACGCCATCGAAGTCGGCCTGAAATCCGTGCTCGCCATCATCGACCGTGACTACGTCACGCGCTGGGGTGAGGTTAAAATCTCCGTCCCTGCGGAATTGACGATTACCCCTAAACTCCTGAAGTATCTAAAGGATACGGCGGCGGATCAGGCGAAATACATGGGTGCAACGGTGGTAGACATCGACAACCCGAAAGTGGACTGGGTCGAATATTCTTTCATAAACATGAACCAGTACATCTGGAGGATCCGGCGTGACTGATCAACTGTTCATGCAGGCGAATGAGACCGCCGAGAAGGTCTTCGGCCGCACTTACCGCGGCCGGTACCACATGCCGCTCCTGCCGGGAGAACAGGGCACGAAATCGGGAGGAAACTACGTCCCGCGGGGGATCACCCGGGTGACCAACTTGGTCGGCGCCTTCGAGGACACCCGGGCGCTGAACGTATGGGAGCAGGGGATGGGGCTGATCGGGCTCGCGCTCTCGCCGGAGCTGTATGAGGAGCTTGTTCTTCTGGTGCATCAGGCGAGAGATGCGGGAGTGAACTTCGAGCTTCTACGCGATTACCCGGAGCTGAAGGAGGCGCTCGCGGGAGCGCCGCACGATCAGAAGAAGCAGGAACTCTCGCTCATCGGCCGGGCGAAGCAGGTCGCCAAAGCGGGCGCCGCCGCGCAGCGGGGCACCAACCGGCACACCGCCTGGGAGCACCGCGGCAAGACCGATCAGCTCATCGGCACGCCGGGCATTCAGGCGTGCGTGGTGGACGCGGAGGCCCTTCTGGCCGATGCCGGGCTGAAGCGCGTGCCCCGCCTGTCGGAGCGAATCGTCCGGAACACCATCGTTGGCGCCGTCGGCAAGTTCGACGATGTGCTGCGTGAGGAGAAGACTGGACGCCTGCTGATGGCCGATCTGAAGACGAAGGCGACCCCCTTCTACTCGTGGATGACCGTCGATGCTCAGCTCGCCACCTACGCGTGGGCGGAGTGGATGCTCACTGATCAGTGGTCACCGGATGGTGGCCAGAGCTACGAGCCGGGACCGGTGAACTACGTCGATCTGACGGAAGGCGTCATCCTGCACGTGCCGTCCGACGGTGCCCCGGCCAGACTGGAGCGCGCCGATTTGGTCAACGGGTGGGAGGCCGCGCAGCTCGCCGCTCGGATCATCAAGCTGCGCAGCTTCGGCAAGAGCACGGAGCGCGAGAGCAGGTCGGCGTGGGTGCGGGCATGAGGCAGGGCTGGGATCTCATGAAGCACATCGCCG
>WNGM01001230.1_pt1 | contig 40691 bp, 35 predicted proteins | sample 5400571 | NCBI WGS metagenome assembly WNGM01 (sample SAMN13153378, study PRJNA577476) | soil metagenome | isolation source: 100 cm soil or saprolite under Garry oak tree replicate 2 | place: USA:California | collected 2016-06-15 | reverse complement strand
CAGGTGCCGGCGGACGCCGTACCACCCGATCGAGTCCTCATCTTGTACTGTGCGTGACAGGATGAGGGCTCAAGCGCCCGGGCGGCGCGAACGCTGATTGCAGGAGGCTACGACGAGGGCCTGGTAACCGTGCTGCTCGGCGGCATCCGCGCCTGGCACGAGGCAGGCTACCCACTCGAGAAGTGGAATGACCGGCCGTGATGATTGATGTCTTGGCGGCCCTGCGCGAAGGCTTGGCTCCCCACTACACGGTGGAGCGCGAGATCGGGGCGGGGGGGATGGCCCGCGTGTATCTGGCTCACGAACGCCACCCCCCCCGCGCGGTGGCGGTCAAGGTGATGGCCCCCGAGCTGAGCAACCCCACCTTCCGCGAGCGCTTCATCCGCGAAGTGGAGCTTACCTCGAAGCTCAGCCACCCGCATATCGTGCCGATTCTCGCGGCAGACGAATGCCTCTTTGTGCCGGACGGACCGGACGGGCTCTGCTATTACATCATGCCTTACATCGCGGGCGAGTCGCTGCGCGTCCGCCTCGCGCGGGAACAGACGCTGCCGCTGGAAGACGCGTTGCACATCACCTTCCAGGTGGCCGATGCACTGGGTTACGCGCACAGTCACGGCGTGGTCCACCGCGACGTCAAGCCGGAGAACATCCTCCTGTCCGGGGACCAGGCCTTCGTCGCGGACTTCGGGATCGCGCGGGCGATCAGTGCGGCCGGCGCGGCCGCCGGGCAGACGCTGACCGCCGCGGGTCAGCCGGTCGGGTCGCTCGCATACATGAGCCCCGAGCAACTGATGGGCAGCCGCGCGATCGACGCCCGCACCGACCTGTACAGCTTGGCGTGCGTGCTGTACGAGATGCTGGTGGGCCAGCCGCCACTCCTGCACCTCGCCGGGCAGTCCGCGCCCGCGCCGGCCACGATCGAGTCCGTCCTGCGTCGCCGGGGCGTGAGCACTCGCACGGCGCGACGCATGAGGGACGTGATGTCACGGGCGCTCGCCTCGTCGGCCGCCGAGCGCTTCGCCAGCGCCGAGGACCTGATCACCGCTCTGCGGGACCTGGGGGGCGGCCGGTCGACGCGGGGACTGCGGTTGCCGCGGATCAGCCGGACGGCGGCGCTCGTCGGAGGCGGGGCGGTCATCGTGCTCGGCGCGCTCGGCGTGATGCCGCTGGTGCAGCGACGGCCGGCGCTCGATCCCAGGCGCGTGGTCGTCGCCGGGTTCGAGGACCTCTCCGGCGATGCCCAGCTCGCACCGCTCGGGCACATCGCCGCCGACTGGATCACACAGGCGCTGGCGCAGAGCGCGGCAGTGGAAGTCGTGCCGTCCGCCGCCACGGGTCATCTCGACGCCGCGGACGTGCGAGCGCTGGCCGCCCAGACGGGCGCCGGCACAGTGGTGTGGGGGACCTATTACCGGGAGGGGGACTCGGTGCGGTTCCAGCTCCAGGTGATCGACGCGCAGCGCGGCACAGTGCGACGCGCCCTCGATGTGGTCAGCGCGCCGCAGGGAGCTCCCGTGCGAGCCGCAGACGTCCTGCGCCGGCGCATCGCGGCCCTGTTCGATACTCTGTTCGCCCGCTCGCCCGATTGAGCGGCTCGCAATACTTGACAAAGTCAACTATATAGCGAAGCTTGGCCGCGATGGCCGCGACCGCCTTGCCCCAGCGCGTAGCCGCCGTGCGGCGCTTCAACCGCTTCTACACGAAGCAGATCGGCCTGCTGCACGAGCACCTGCTGCGGAGCCCCTTCTCCCTCACCGAAGCCCGCATGCTCTATGAGCTCGCCCATCAGGCGACGACCACCGCGACCGAGCTCGGCAGGGAATTGGGCCTGGATGCGGGCTACCTGAGCCGCATCCTGCGCCGCTTCCAGCAGCGCGGCTTGCTCGATCGAACGCCATCCCAGGCGGACGCCCGGCAGAGCCTGTTATCGCTGACGCCGCGCGGCCGGCAGGCCTTCGCCAAGCTCAACCGAGACTCACACCAGGACATCGGCGCCGTGTTGCGGCAGCTGGCGCAACCGGAGCAGCAGCGCCTGGTGGCGGCCATGCACGCTATCGAAGGGCTGCTCGGCCCCGGGGCCGAGCACGCTGCTCCCTGCGTGCTGCGACGCCATCGAGCGGGCGACATGGGCTGGGTCATACAGCGCCACGGCGCGCTGTATGCCCGCGAATACGGCTGGGGGGAGGAGTTCGAAGCGCTGGTCGCCGATATCGTCGCCAAGTTCATCCGTCACTACGACCGCGAGCGGGAGCGCTGCTGGATCGCGGAGCTGGACGGGGAGAACGTGGGGTCGGTGTTTTGCGTCAAGCAATCGGAGGCGATTGCCAAGCTGCGTCTGCTCCTCGTCGAGCCCAGGGCGCGGGGGCTCGGCATCGGCAAGCGCCTCGTGCAGGAATGCGTGCGCTTCGCCCGCAAGGTCGGCTACCGCAAGCTCACGCTGTGGACAAACGACGTGCTGCATGCCGCCCGGCGCATCTACGAAGAGACCGGCTTCCGTCTGGTGCACGAAGAGCCGCATCACAGCTTCGGTCACGACCTGGTGGGGCAGACCTGGGATCTGGACCTGTGACCGCCGAGCAGCGACTCGACTGGCAGCCCAAGACTGGTCCGTACCGGACGTGTAACCCGAAGTCATGTGACGGCCGTCACCCGCGCCGAGGGGCCGGGCGCGTATATGCTTGGTCGGGACCCTCCTAGGGCTTCCAGCCATGAGCGGCAAGCACTCCATCGCGGTCGCGACCGAGCCGTCCGGACAGCCACACCGGGCACGCTCGCGGCCGTCACCGGGACCCGGCGCTCCGCCCGGGCCTGGCCTGGTCCGGCCGACCGCGTCGCCGATCCTGAAGGATGTGGGGCTCTTCATCGCCCTCGCCGCGGTCTACTTCGTCGCGGGCAAGCTCGGCCTCCGGCTCGCGTTCGTGCACGTCAGCGCCACCACCGTCTGGCCCCCGACGGGGATCGCCCTCGCGGCATTCCTGCTGCTGGGGGTCCGGGTCTGGCCGGCCATCTTCGCGGGCGCCTTTTTCGTCAATCTCACCACGGCGGGGTCGCTCGCCACGTCGATCGGCATCGGGGCCGGGAACACGCTCGAGGGGGTGGTGGCCGCGTATCTGGTCAATCGTTTCGCCAACGGCCAACGGGCGCTCCAGCACTCAGGCGATATCGTCAAGTTCGCGCTGCTCGCCGCCCTCGTCAGCACGACCGTGGCCGCGACCTGCGGAGTCACAAGCCTCTCGCTGGGCGGGTTCGCCCGCTGGCAGGACTACGGCGACATCTGGCTGACGTGGTGGCTGGGAGACGCAGGCGGCGACCTCGTCGTGGCTCCCGTGGTGCTCTTGTGGGCCACGGGACCGCATTGGCCTCCGCGCCGCGCGCAGCTGTTCGAGGCCTCACTCCTGGTCGCCTGCCTGGTACTCGTCGGCGAGCTGGTGTTCGGCGGGCTGCTTCCCGAGGCGTACAGGAACACACCGCTCGAGTTCGTGTGTATCCCATTCCTCTTGTGGGCGGCACTCCGGTTCGGAGCGCGGGGGGCGGCGACAGCCCTCGTGCTGCTCTGTGTCATCGCGATCCGGGGGACGTTGCAGGGCCTCGGGCCCTTCGTGTGGGGCACGCCGAACGAATCGCTGGTGTTGCTGCAGGCATTCATGGGCGTCACTGCCGTCACGACACTGATTCTGGCGGCGGTTGTCGCGGAGCGCGGTCGGACGGCCAGGCGGTTGCGGCTGCTCTCAGTGACCGACGCCCTGACCGGGCTCGCCAACTACCGGCAGTTGATCGGGGTCCTCGAGGCCGAGATCCGGCGCTCGCAGCGCACCGAGCGGCCATTCGCGGTGCTCTTCTTCGACGTGGACGGCCTCAAGCGGATCAATGACCGCCATGGGCACCTCGTCGGCAGCCGAGCCCTGTGCCGGATGGCGGAGGTGCTGCACGTCTCCTGCCGCGCCGTGGACACCGCCGCCCGCTTCGGTGGGGATGAGTTCGCGGTCGTGCTCCCCGAGACCGATGAGACGGAGGCGCGGCGCGTGGGGGAGCGCGTCCTGGAGCGCCTCGCCGGCGACTTCGAGCGGCCGCGCATCAGGGCGAGCGTCGGCGTGGCCGTTTACCCCCGGGATGGGGGGACGGCGGAAACGCTCCTCGGAGCGGCCGATCGGCTGCTGTACGAGATGAAGGCGCAGGGCCGCGGCAAGTCGTCCTAGACGCCGCATCACCCAGACGTCATTCCGTTTGTCCTTCACTCTTCGTGGAGCCGCACGATGCGGCGCGCGCGCGCCCTTGCATGCGGGGTCTCGGAGGCTAGTATGAACCGTTACACCCCTGCAGGAGGCTTCTTATGCCTAGCGCTCGTCATGCGATGCTCGGTATCGTGCTCAGCGCGGCCGCGGCGGTTGCAAGCTGCGAGCCTGCCGTTCCCACGGAGCAGAGCCGTCCCACGGCGCTCGTCGCGACGCAGAGTGCCGCGCCCGACGTTCCCGCGCCGCTGAACTTCGTCGCCCATCTCACCGGCGCGTCGGAAGTGCCCGCGCGCGAGACTCCAGCCGTCGGTGAGGTGAAGTTCCAGCTGAGTCCCGACGGCACCCAGCTCGAGTACCGGCTGATCTCATCCAACATCACCAATGTCTTCGTGTCGCACATCCACCTCGGTGCCGCTGACGTCGCCGGGCCGGTCACTGTATTCCTGTTCGGCCCCGTCGCTGCTGGCGGCGGTCGCTCCGACGGCGTGCTGGCACACGGCACGATCACAGTGGACGATCTTACTGGTCCGCTCGCCGGCCACCCGTTCTCCGACCTGATCGCCGCGATGAGCGCGGGGGGCGCCTACGTCAACGTCCACACGAACGACGGCGTGGACGGGACCAACACCGGCCCGGGGGACTTTCCCGGCGGCGAGATCCGGGGTCAGATTCGGCTGCTCGGGCCGACGCCGTGAGAGGTCGTTATCGCGCGGGCGCCTGGTCCAGCCAGGCGCCCGTGAACCCGCGCGCTCCAGCCGGGTATTGCTCGCCGTGCAGAAACACCCACCTTTGGAACGACGTGATCGCGGTGGTCCTGAGATACCTTTGCTGAGAGAGTCGGCATCTTTACCGATGCCCTCCGTCCCTCAGGTGCGGTGATGCGGCCCTTTCGATGTCTCACGCCCGTTGCGCTCGCTGCTCTTAGCGGGTTTGCGACGGGTGCCTGCGGCCTCGCCGACGTGTTCCGCCCCGTTGGGCTGAACGGCGTCGTGGTAAGTTATCTCGGTGCAACCGACCTAACGGTCGGCGCGCGCATCGCGCCCGTCGTTTCGGTCGAAGTCGATGGCGTCCCCGTGCCGAACCCCCGCCTCCGCTTCACGTCCTCCGATCCCACGGTCCTCGCCCTCACGCCGATCGGCGACACGCTCGTCGCTTGCGGCATCGGGCAGGCGCTTCTCACGATCGGCCTCGTCAGCTCGATGGTCACGGACACGGTGCCGAGCGCCCAGGACTTGATCAGGGTTACGGGCGGGCCCCCGCTGCCTACCTGTCCGTGAACTGCTTCCGTTGCGGCGCGGCGATCCCGGAGGGTGCCCACTTCTGCGCGAGTTGCGGGACCCAGGCGACGGACCCGCATGAGGCCACCGTCCTCATCGAGACGGACGACCCCGAGGCACTGCTCAACCGCGTCCGCATGGTGCTCGCGGGCGAATACGACGTCGAGCGCGAGCTGGCACGCGGGGGGATGGGCGTGATCTTCAAGGCGACCGAGGTCGGCCTGCGGCGCTCGGTGGCCCTGAAGGTGCTGCCGCCGGAGCTCGGTTTCAGCGTGAAGGCCGCCGAGCGATTCAAGCGCGAAGCGCGCATGGTGGCCGAGCTCGATCATCCGAACATCATCCCTGTCTACCGCATCGGGCAGCTGGGCGGGATCTTCTTCATCGCGATGAAGTTCATCGAGGGACGCTCGCTCGGCCTCCTCCTCGATACCCAGGGCGCGCTGCCCGTGCCCGTGGCGCTGCAGGTGCTGCGCGGCGCGACCCGCGCGCTCGCTTACGCCCACGACCGCCATATCGTTCATCGCGACATCAAGGGCGCGAACATCCTGATCGACCGGGACGGACGGGTCATGGTGTCGGACTTCGGGGTCGCGCTGCGTTCTTCGGACGTGAACCTGACTGCCGACGGCACGGTGATCGGCACGCCGCCGTTTATGAGTCCCGAGCAGTGCTCCGGAAAGCGGGCGGGCCCGCAGAGCGACCAGTACTCCTTAGGCATCGTCGGCTTCCAGCTGCTGACGGGGTCGGTGCCGTTTCAGGCGGACACCATCGCCGGCATGATGCACCACCACTTCTTCACGCCGGTGCCGGACGTCCGGCAGGCGCGTGATGACGTGCCCGATGTCCTCGCAGAGGCGCTAAACCGGGTGCTGCAGAAAGACCCAGCGGCACGGTTCGGGACCACGCGCGACATGCTCGCCGCGCTCGAGGCCATCCCGTTCTCCGAAGCCGACCGGCGCGACAGCGAGCGGGTCCTGAGCCAGCTCGTGCAAGGGGCCTCGATCGCCAAGATGCCGACGCGGCCCCTCTCGCCACTTCCCGACCTGCCCACGGCTCTGCTGACTCCGACCAAGGCGCGCAAGCCCAGGCTGGCCCTGTGGGCGGGCGTGGTGGTCACCGGGGTGCTGCTGCTGGGACTCGGCCTCGCGCGGTTGGCGAGCCGCGGGAGCAACGCTACGGCCGGGCCGGCGCCGAGCCCGGCGCCGCCACCGGCGGCGCAGGCGAACGGCACGCCGGAATCCCCCCGTGCGGACAGCATCCGGGCGACGCCCCAGCCGCGAGCGGCCAGCCCGGTCACCGGAAAGCTCCGACTGCTCACCAGTCCCCCCGGCGCCGAGATCCTGATCGACGGCCGTCAGGTGGGCGTGGGCAGCGTCTTCGACCTGCCGCTGGCGGCCGGCCCGAGGCAACTCGAAGTCCGGGCGCCGGGGTACGGCACGTTCGACACCACCGTCGTGGTCGAAGTCGGCGGCACGCTCTCGCTGGGCCGAATCACGCTACGCGGTCGCGAGCCGCAGCCATGAGACGACTCGCCCTGGGCGTGATGCTGCTGGTCGGGGCGCCCCAACTCCTGCGCGCGCAGAGCGAAACGTCGGACTCATTACGTCGGGCGCAGGAGCTGTACGAGCGGCTCGAGATCGAGCGCGCCCTCCCGCTGTTGCGCCAGGTCGTGTCCCCGAGCTGGCCCTACGAGATCACCAAGGACCAGCGGGTCCAGGCCTTTACCTTCCTCGGCGCGTCGCTCGCCCTGGCCGGGGCGCGCGACTCCGCCCTGCTGTACTTCCGCAGCGCGATCGAACGCGACCCCTTTACGGATCTGGACGCGCAGCGATTCACACCGGCGCAGCTGGCGCTGTTTCGCGAGGCACGGCGCCTCACGTTCGCCGTGGCGGCGCGGCCCGTCGCCAACGCCCGCGTCGATCCCCGAACGGAGCGCGTCACGTTCACGGTCGTGACCACCCACGCGGCCGCCCTGCGAGTGGAGCTCCGCCCCGTCCATGGGCAGGCCGGGTGGGTGCTGTTCGACGGTGTCAACGACGGCCCGCGCGAGGTGCCGTGGGACGGCCTCCTGCCGAACGCGCGTCTCGCTCCGCCGGGACGGTACGAGCTGGCCGTCGTCGGCCGCAGCCAGCTGCTCAGCCGCTCCGACTCGGCGCGGGTCTATTTCACCCTGACACACGAGACGCCGCCCCTCGAGGACACCGTTCCCGATCTCGGCCCCGCCGACCTGCTTCCCGAGCGGTTTCGGCCGTCCGACGGCCGCCGGGACCTCCTCAGGGGCCTGGGCGTCGCCGCAAGCGCTGTCGTCATCTCAAGCGTGGCCGCGAACGGCGACCTGGGGAGCAGTGGACGAGCGCTGTCGATCGGGGTGGTCGGCACGGCGGCGATCGCCGGCGTCACAGCCTTCCTCAGCACCCGCCGTGAGCGCCCCGTCCCCGCGAACATCGAGGAGAACAAGCAGCGCCGCGCCACGCGCGACGTAGCCAACGTGGCGATCGCGCGCCGTAACGCCCAGAAGGTTGCCCAGACCACGCTGGTCATCGAGCCGGCCGGAGGGGTGGGCCCGTGATCCAGGCCCGCCGCGCCGGGCTCGCCTCCAAGGTTCTTCTCTTGCTCTCGCTCGCGCCAAGCGTCGGGACGGGGCAGACCAGCGTGTCGGGAACCGGGCTGGTTTCGCTCTTCGACCATCAGGTGGATATCGGATACGGCGTGGAGGAGTCGACGGGGTTGCTGCTGGGTGCCGAGGGGGCGGTGACATTCCGCTCCCGATTGACGCTCGCGGCCCGCGCGGCGGGAGGATCACTGTCGACCGACGCGGCGGGGGCGGAAAGCCGGGACGTCGGGGAGGTCGGAATTCAGGCGAGCGTCGACCTGATGCGGTGGCTGGCGCTGCGGGGAGGGGCCACATGGCGGACCTATTCCACGGCGATCGCGCTGACGGCGGCTGCGGGGATCGAATACCGGAGCGGCGTGGTCACTGGTGGACTCTTCTACGGCCTCGAGCGTTACGACTTCCCAGACCGGGGAGCGGGGCGTCGCCTCGAGCAGGTGAGCACGCTCACGATCCGCTTCGGCGTGCGCCGCGGTGGTAACCACGCGGCGCACCGGTGATCTGACTACCAGGCCCACCGCACGTGGGATCGCGTCACCGCGCGGGCGGCGCGCCGTTCCTGTAGACCGCACCGCCCTTCATCACGAACACGACCCGCCGCATCGCGGTGATGTCGTCCAGCGGGTTTCCATCCACCGCGATGAGGTCCGCCTGGAGTCCCGGCACGATGGCGCCGATCGAGTCGGCCAGGTTCAGCGACTGGGCCGCGAGGGACGTGGCTGAGACGAGCGCCGCCATCGGCGACTGACCCCCCGTCTGCACGCGGTAGATCAGCTCCTCCCAGTTCTTCCCGAAGGCGCCCGCCACCGCGTCGGTGCCGAACACGATACGCAGCTTGGGCCGCTGGAGGGCGTGCTGGAACACCGCGAGCACGAGCGGCACCGCGCGGTGCATGTACGCGTACCCTTCCTCCGTGTAGTTCTCGATTCCGAGAAACCGCGCCTTGTTGTCGAAGTAGTTCTGGAAGACGAGGTAGAGGTTGGGATCGAAGTAGGTGCCGTGCTCGGCCATCAGGTCCAGGGTGGCGTCATCGAGCAGCACCCCGTGCTCGATGGTGGTGCATCCGGCCATCACGGCGCGTCGCGCGGCTTCCGCCGCGTGCGCGTGGACCACCGCGCGGAGCCCGTGCGCCTTGGCCTCGTCGCACGCGGCCCGGAGCTCGTCCTCGGACAGCGTCGGTCCGCCGCCCTCACGGATGCTCTTCGAGCCGAGGATCTTGATCACGTCGGCCCCGCCCGCGACCCGCTCCCGCACGGCGCGGCGCAGGCCCGCCGCGTCGCCCGCCTCCGGGGTGATCCAGTCGAGCGAGGTGATCACGCGCGGGCCGGGGAGCGTGCCCCGCGCGACGGCGTCGCGCAGGTCGCGGTCGAGATTGGAGCCGATGCTCTGCACCGTGGTGATCCCCGCGAGCAACGCGCGGTACCCGTTCTCCATCGCGTACAGCACGGTCTGCTGCAAGGGCTCCGCGCCCCCCGGATCGTTGTGCGCCCGGCCGTTGGCGTCGAAGTGTGACGTGAGGTGGACGTGCGTGTCGATGCCGCCGGGGAGGACGGTGAGACGGCCGAGGTCGTACGTGGCGGTCTTGCCGGCGGGCTCCAGTCGCGCGATCCGCGCGCCCTCGATCACGATCGTCCTGTTCCGGACAACGCCGCCGCGGCCGTCGAGCACCGTGCCGGCCCGGATCGTGATCGGCGCGGACTGGCCCAGGGCCGGGGACGGGGACGGGACGAGCAGGGCCAGCGCGACAGCGTGGCGTGTCAGGTTCATGGAAGCCTCCGAGGTGGCCAAGCTATCCCGCGCTCGGCGGTGACACAACCGCGGGCCGGGCTTGCGACGTATCTTACGGACATCGCGATCGAGGGTGTGACATGGCGTTGAAGACCCAGCTCCTGCTAGTGCTGCTCGCGCTCGCGGCGACGCAGCCGGCCCTGAGCCAGAGCGCGCGAAAGGGATGGGACCCGATGGAATTCCGGAAGCCGAGCGACCCGCAGCTGCGGCAGACGCTCACGCCGCTGCAGTACGACGTCACCCAGCACGACGCGACGGAGCCGCCGTTCCACAACGAGTACTGGGACAACCATCGCCCGGGGCTCTACGTGGACGTCGTGTCGGGTGAGCCGCTCTTCTCCTCGCTCGACAAGTTCGAATCGGGCACCGGGTGGCCGAGCTTCACGAAGCCGCTCGAGCCGGCGAACATCCACAAGCGCACGGACCGCTCGCTCTTCATGGCGCGCACCGAGGTCCGGTCGGCGCACGCCGATTCCCACCTCGGGCACGTCTTCGACGACGGCCCGGCCCCAACCGGGTTGCGATACTGCATGAACTCGGCGGCGCTGCGCTTCATTCCCGCCGAGCGGCTCGAAGCGGAAGGCTACGGCCAGTACCTGCCGCTCTTTCGCGGGGCCGTGCCACAGGAGCGCGAGTGAACTCGCGACCGTCAGGGAGTCCTTTAGGGGCTTTAGCCTGGGGATACAGAGCCGCGGCTTGAGCCGCGCGCTCTCTTACGGGCTGCGGGACGGCTCGAGGGTGCGCGCGATCGCCGCGAGCCGGGGCCAGTCGGCGAGGGGTCGGATGTCGTCGTCCGAGTCGAAGGCCAGGCCGACGTCGAACGGGACGCCGTACTGACTCTTCTGGGCGAACCGCCACAGCTGGCGCCGGTGCGCGACCCAGAGGGCCGTCATCCCCACCTGCGGGATGCGATTTCCCGGCGGCGCGAAGAACACGACATACAGCCGTTTCGGCCGGCCGCCCTTCAGCACTGAGTCGACGGCGATCGTGGCCTCATAGGCGTTGGGTGAGGCCGCGCCGGTGAGCATACCCATCAACCAGCCCCCGAGCGGCTCGTACACCCAGGCATCCTCGACCTTCACGAGCGTGCCGGCCACGACGGCGTGTGCGTCGAGCAGCAGCTCGCCCAGGACGCGATCGCTCTTCTCCGGAAGCAGGGCGAGGCCCTCGCGCGACACGGCGGTGCCGCCGCAGGCGACGAGGGTTGCGGCGAAGAGCAGATCGGCGACCCGGCGCATCAGGCCGCCTTTTGCAGCTCGGCGCTCTCCGCCATCAGGCGCTGCAGGCCGGAGCGCCCGACGGCGATGAGCGCGAGGGCGAGGATGGGTAGCACTTCGATGGCTTGGAGGGCGACGCCCCCCGCCACCGCGTCCTCGGCGGCGATCCCGAACGGCAACAGGGCGCCCACGATGGCCGCCTGCATCACCCCCACGTTCGCGGGCGTGACCCGCAGCACGCCGCCCAGGTTCGCGGCGATGAGAGCGGTGAAGGACGCGGCGTAGCTCACCGGCAAATGCGTGGCCAAGAGCGCGAGGTGGTACACGTACCATTCCGTGACCCAGCTCGCGAGCGCCAGCAGCGTGGGCCCCACGAGCCGTGTCCCCCACCCCATCTCGGCGAGCTCGGCGGCGGCCGCGCGCACGGGGCGTGGGAGGCGCCGCACCAGCCCCATCCAGCCGCGGAACCGCATCAGCAGGAGCGCCGTGGCGAGCGCCACCGCGCCGCCCAGCTGCAGCCCGCGCAGCCCGGCCGGGAGCTCCAGGGCGAACGGCGCGAGCACCACGAACAGCGCGAGGCCCAGCGCCTCCACCGCCCGCGTGCTCACCACGGAGAGCGCGGCGGCCCGCACGGGCACGCGGTCCTGCTTCACGATCAGCGCGATACGCGCGGCCTCGCCGCTCACCCCAACGGACAGGCTGTTCACCGCGGTGCCGATGAGGTTCGCCTCCTGGGCCATCCAGAAGCGGTGGGGCGCCACGCGGCCGAGCAGCACGTGCCAGGCCCACCCTTTCACGAACGGCGACAGCAGGTTGAGGAGCAGCGCGGCGCCGAGCAGCGGCCACCTCACGCCTTCCAGCGCTTCCACGGTCTCTTCCCAGGGGAAGCGGAAGGCGAGGCGCGATGCCAGGACCAGGCCGGCCCCGCCCAAGAGCCACCACAGCCAGGCGTGGCGGCGGCTCACGCGGTGAGCTCCGCGAGCGGGCGGAACTCGTAGCCCGCCTCACGCGCGTCCTCGATGATGCCCGATAGCGCCGCGGCGGTCTGGGCACGGTCGCCCGCGGGGTCGTAGCCGTCGCCGTCGTGCAGCAGGATGATCGCGCCGGGGGAGAGTTTGCGGCGCACCCGCCGGCGGATCTCCTCCGCCCCCGGCCGGTCCGAGTCCCACACGCCGAAGGTCCAGCCGAACAGGCGGTACCCCAGGTCGCGCACCACGGACGCCACGAACGGGTTGCGGTAGCCGTGCGGTGCGCGGAACACCCGCGGCGCTCGGCCGGTCGCGTCCGCGATCGTCTGGTGGGCGGTGGCCAGCTCCGCGCGGATGCGGTGCGGCCCGCGCAGGTGCAGTTTCACGTGATGCTGGGTGTGGTTTCCCAGCTCGTGCCCCGCCTCGGCGATGCGGCGCGCCAGGGCGGGATGGCGGCGCACGTGCTCGCCCACGAGGAAGAACGCCGCGGGCACGTCGCGCGCGGACAGCGTGTCGAGAATCGCCTCCGTGGCGCTCGGGTTGGGCCCGTCGTCGAACGTGAGGTAGCAGCGGCGGCCGTCGCGGGGCCCGCGCCCGATCGCGCGGCCGAACAGCGGGGCGTTCGGCTCGTACACGCCGTACGCGAGCGCGCCCACCAGGCCAGCGCCGGCCGACAGCGCGAGCCCCATCATCGGATCACCCGCTCGTACACGCCGAGGATGCGCGCGGCGACGCGCGGCCAGGCGAATTCGGCCGCCTTGGCGAGCCCGGCGGCGCCCATCGCCTCCCGCCGCGCCGGATCCTCGATCAACCGGATCGCGGTCTCCGCCCAGGCTGCCGGATCGTCTTTGGAGATGAGCACCGCTTCGCCGCCGCGGCGCACCAGCTCCCGGAACCCGGTGATGTCCGATACCACGATCGGCGTGCCGCACGCCATCGCCTCGATGAGGGTGACGCCGAACGAGGAACGCGTCGTGGGGCAGAGGTACAGGTCGGCGCCGCCGTAGTACTCGGGCCGCTCGCCCAGCACGCGACCGGCGAAGCGGACGGCGGCGCCGAGCCGCCGGGCCCGCCGCTCGTAGTAGCCGCGCCACGGGCCGTCACCGACGACGGTGAGGCGCGCCCGCGGATGCCGTTCCAGGATGCGGGGCATCGCCTCGAGCAGCGTACCGAGCCCGTTCCGCGGCTCGAGCCGCGCGAGAAACAGCAAGCGGGGCCCGCGCGCCAGCGCATCCGTCGGCCGGCGGCCGTTCGGCTGGAAGAATTGCACGTCCACGCCGTTCGGGATGATCTCCCAGCGGGCGTGGAAGTAGCGCGACATGGCGTCCACCACGGGTTGGCTCACCGCTATCAGCGCCGCGTGCCGGTCGAGCAGGGGTTGCCACAGGCGGCGCAGCACCCGGTACCCCGCGGAACGCGGAAACCAGGAATGGAACGTCGCGACGACGGGGATGCCGACGCGCCAGGCGGCCAGCGGGGCGAGGAGCCCGAAGGTGGGGACGAGGCCGCCCTGCACGTGGACGAGATCGTAGCGACCGGCGCGGAACAGATCTTCGAGCTGCCGGCCCAGCCGCCATCCCAGCGTGATCCGGGAGACTCCGCCGTTTGCATAGACCACGAGGCTCGTGCCCACGCGGCGCACGAACGGAGCGTCGCTGTGGGCGCCCCGCATGCGGGACGTAATCACGGTGGTGTCGTGCCCCCACGCGTTCAGCTGGAGCGCGAGGTGGTGCACGTGCTCCGGCACGCCGCCCAGCTGCGGATAATAGTCCTCGGCGATCAGCGCGATTCGCATCGAGCTCCGACGGCTTAAGGAGGGGGCGGCGCCGCCGGCGTCCCCGGCGCTCTCCGGTGGGCGCGACGCCCCGTGACCCGCTCACTGTGGACCCCGGATGGCGCCGGCGGGTCACCGGCGCTTGCTCGGGCCACGGCCGCCACCACGGCGCCGGGCTGCTCCTCGTGGAGAAAGTGCCCCGCACCGGGGACCGTGTCCACCGCGAAGGAGTGCAGCGTGCGCCCCAGCAGCACCACCTCCTGCGGTCCCACATCCCCGTCGTGCTGCGCCGTGCCGATCATGAGCCGCACGTCGCACGCGATCTCGCCCAGGTGCGGCGCGAGCTTTTCCCGCTCCCGCACGTGCGCCATGGCGAGGTAGGCCTTGAGCGTCCCATCGAGGTTTTTGGCGGCGTCGGCGGTGTAGCCGCGCACCACGTCGTCGGTCACCCAGCTCGCGTCCCCCGACGACGAGATCAGCATGCCCCGAATCTTCCAGCGGATCAGCTTGATGCCGCCGAACACCTTGATCCACGGCGCCAGCCGCATCGCCCGCCGAAACTCCGGGGTCGTCAGGGTCTCGGTCGGTCCTCCCTCGATCGACACCAGCGCGCGGACCAGCTCGGGCCGGCGGTAGGCGAGGCGCAAGGCAAGAGACCCGCCGGCGGAGTGCGCGACCACGACCGTGTGGCTCAAGCCGAGCGAGTCCATCGCCGCGGCGACGCGATCGGCCTGGGCAGTGAGCGAGTAGTCCGCCCGCTCGGGCCGCGAGGACGCCCCGATCCCGAGGGGCTCGATCACGATCGTCTCGTGGCCCGCCTGCACGAGCAGCGGCACGAGATTGCGGAACCCGTAGGCCGAGCCGAACAGCCCCGGGATCAGCACGACGGGGTCGCCTTCGCCCGCGATCACGACGTGCAGTGATTCGGCGGGGCTGAGGGGAACCTTGAAGCTGAGGGACGTGTCGGCGACGAGCGCGAGCAGCAGCAGGACGACGGCTCTCTCCTCGGGTTCCGGGGCGCTGAATCTTAGCGTATGGTGAGGCAGCAAGGCCACACCCCCCCGTTGCCCCATCTTGACGCGGCCCGCGCCGCGGTTCAGTCTCAGGCGGATTCACTTCCGCCTTTCCAAGAGCCGCAGTGTCACAATCGCATGGAGGATGCGCCCATGATTGGAAACGTCTCTGCAGCACGGCGACGGCGCGTCTGTCGCGTCGCTCGATCGCTCACGCTGGTAGTGTGGGCGCTACTTGGCACCGCCGCTCGTGGCGGCGCGCAGGTCGCGAGCCCGACCGGCTCCGTCGCCGGTCGCGTCACCGACGAGCGTGGTACGGCGGTGGTCGGTGCGGATGTCGCGATCGTCGGTGGCGCCCAGAGCGCGCGTACGGGGACGAACGGCAGCTACGTGATCGAGAACGTCCGTCCCGGCGCGCACACCGTGCGGGCACGCCTGATCGGGTATCGCGGCCAGACGGCGAGCGTGACGGTAGCGGCGGGCCAGCGCGCGACCCATGACTTCAGCCTCGCGGCCGATCCGCTGAACCTCGAGGCGGTGGTCGTCACCGGCACGACGGTCCCGCGGACCAAGCTCGATGCGAGTCAAGCGGTCACGGTTCTCAGCGCGGCCGACCTGGAGCGGGCCGCGCCGCGCAGCACCACGGAGCTGCTGCGCTACGTGCCCGGCTTCACGCGCGTCGAGAGCTCGGGCGGTGAGGTCAACCAGAACATCAGCATGCGAGGGATCCTGGGCGTCGAGTACGTGGCGTTCATGGAGGACGGGCTGCCTGTGTTTCCGGCGCCGCACACCTTCTTCATGAACTCCGACAACCTGTTCCGGCCGGATGAGAACATCGAGCGCGTGGAGGTCGTCCGGGGCGGCGCCTCGGCGCTGTACGGCTCCAACACGCCCGGAGCGATCATCAACTTCATCAACAAGACGGGCGGCCCCCAAGTGGGCGGCACCGTGAAGGCGTCGGGCGCGACGGAGGGGCTGGCTCGCTACGATTTCGACCTGAACGGCCCGCTGGGCCAGGACTGGCAGTTTAACCTCGGTGGGTTCTATCGCTTCGATCACGGCGTGCGTGATCCGGGCTACCCCGGCATCCGCGGCGGCCAGCTCAAGTTCAACGTCACCCGCCAGCTCCCGAACGGATACGTGCGTGCATCGCTCAAGTATATCGATGACCGTAACCAGTTCATTCTGCCACTGCCCCTCCAGAACACCAGCGACCCGCAGTACGTGCCCGGGTTCTCCAACTACGGGTCGATGAATACCAACGAGGGGCTCAACGTTAACGTCCCGATCCCCACGGGTCGGCTCACGCTACCGCTCGACGACGGACTCCGGACCAAGGCGACGTGGTTGACGGGCGACGTGTCGTTCGACTTCGCGGGCGGATGGAACGTCCGCAACTCGGTGCAGGTGATGCAGGACCAGCAGGGATGGAACGCCATCGTGAACGGCGACCGGTTCGGGACGGCTGCAAAGATCGACAGCGCGGCCGTGGCGCAGGCAGGACTCACGGGGGTGGACTCAGTGCAGCTTTTCTTCACGAACCACTTCGATGCCCCGGGAGTGCCGACGCGGTTCGACACGCAGAACGGGCTGCTCGCGTTCATGGGTGAGTGGCACGTCGACAAGCCCTTGACGTCGTTCCAGGACCAGCTGGAGGTCAAGAAGTCCTTCGACCGCGCGGATGTGTCGTTCGCAGCGTACTTCGCGAACTACACGCAGGGGAACACCTGGTACTTCACGGACATCCTGACGGACGTCCGGGACAATCCCCGCTTTGTGGACATCGTGGCGTGGCAGGGCCTGGTGCCGACCGACGTCACCAAGGGTGGCTTCCGTCACTTCCTCTCCAACTACCGAAACGCCGACGGCCAGACCTCGGTGTTCTCGGGCGTTGGGAGTGCCAGCGTACGAGTGACCGACCGCCTGCGAGTGGACCTCGGCGCGCGCTACGAGTACAACGACTTCGTGCAGAGCGTGGAGAACACGAAGGACGTCGACCTGGACGGATTTGCGACGACGCCCTACGACCTCGAGACCTTCGGGGACGGCACGTTCCGGCACTTGCAGACCAGCATCAGCGACTGGGCCGCCTCGGTCGGCATGAATTACAAAGTCAACGAACAGGTGGCGGTCTACCTGCAAGGCAGCCGTGGATTCAAGATGCCCGAGCTCGATGAATTCACGGACGCTAAGGCCCAGGAGCAGGTGAACATCTTCAAATCCAAACGCGTGTGGACGGGCGAGGGAGGGGTGAAGCTGTCGTCGAAGCGTTACAGCTTGACGGTGAACGGGTTCTATTCACTGCTCCAGAACATCACGTCGCAGGGCGCGGTGGTGGATCCCATCACCGGCCGTATCACGTGGGTGATTCGAACCTCGCCGGAGAATCGCTCCTATGGGGCCGAAGTCGAGGCATCGGCGACGCCGATCGAAGGACTCACCGTGCTCGCCAACGGCACGCTCCTCAAGGCCGAGCTCGGCAGTGGGGCGGGCGCCGACATCGGAAGCTGGATCAACGGCGTACCGTCCGTCATCGGGAACGTTGCCGCGACCTACTCGAAGGCGGCCTTCACGCTGCTCGGAGACTTCCACTTCGTCGGGCGGCGCTATTCCGACGTCACGGTGGGCACCACGCTCCCGACCTACGGATACTTTAATTTTGGGGCCACGTACGCCCTGCCTCGGCAGAGCATCACACTTTCGGCCGACCTGCTCAACGCATTCCAATCCAAGGGGCTGGAGGAGGGCAACCCGCGAACAATTACTGGCTCGGGCGGCAGCTACTTCTTCGCGCGACCGATACTGCCGCGCCGGTTCCAGGCCGGGATCGCGTACCGGTTCTAACGGCGCGACGCGAGGCGGGCGCCGGGTGAGATGCCGGGGGCCGGCCGTCCGAAGAGGTAGGGGCGCAGCATGCTGCGCCCCTACGTTTTCGTTGGCTGCCGCGTTGCTGTTGGCTCAGGCCGGCTCACTATCCGCCCAGGACCAGAGCTTCGTCCTGGCGACGGCCGACCCGACCTACCGCACCCCTGCCTTCATCGGCAACGGCGCGTTCAGCCTCGTCGCCTCGCCGCTCGGCACGACCCCGGCCCTCTCGTTCGCCGCCGGCGTGTACGATCACACCCCGGACGACGTGCCGCGCATCGCGGCGCTCCCCGCTTGGAACGAGATCGATGTGTCCGACGGCGACGGGTGGCTCAACGACGTCGCGCCCGATACCACCGTGCTGCAAGCCTACCGCCAGACGCTCGACATGTATGACGGCACGCTGCGGACGACGTACGACTGGGTACGCGGCGCGAAGCGCACGACGATCGAGATCACGACCTTCGTCTCCCGCGCCGACCCCCACCTCGCCGTGGTGCGGTTGCAGCTCGTGCCGCGGTACCGGGGCCGCGTGACGCTGCGCTTCCCCCTGCGGGAATGGCCGCCGCACCGCCGGCTCGCGCTCGCGCGCCTCGATCGCTACGACCCGCACTGGACGCAGGACTCGGTGTGGTACCCAGGGCAGATGGTCGTGACGGCCCGAGACTCGGTCTCGCTCACGGCGCAGGTCGAAGGCGGGACCACCAGAGTCGCTGTAGCGCAGTCGGTGGCGTCGCCGGGGCGGCTGCGGAACGTGCAGCGGAGCGCTACGGGGATCTCCTTCGATGCGGCGCCCGGCGAGCCCGTCACGTTCACGAAGCTCGTCGGCGTCGCGACGTCGCGGGATGGGTCGGACCCACTGGCGCCGGCGCGAGCCGCGAACCGCCGTGCCGCCGCCCGCGGCTACCGCATGCTGCTCGCCGAGCACGTCGCGGCGTGGCATCGCCTGTGGGAAACGGACGTCGTGATACAGGGAGATCCCGAGTTGCAGCGGGTGATCCAGGCGATGCTGTTCTATCTGCTCGCGAGCGTGCGTGAGGGCACGGACGAGAGCATCCCGCCGATGGGGCTCTCGAGCGCGGGATACTACGGCCACGTCTTCTGGGACGCGGACACGTGGATGTTTCCGCCGCTCCTCGCGCTGCATCCCGCGATCGCCCGCTCGATGGTCGGGTTTCGCTACCGCGCGCTCCCGGCGGCGCGCCGCAACGCGCAGTCGCATGGCTACCGCGGTGCGATGTATCCGTGGGAATCGGACGAGCTGGGCGACGAGACCACCCCGCGCTTCGCCTGGCAGAACGCCCTGTACGAGAATCACGTCACGGGCGACATCGCCCTCGCGCAGTGGCAGTACTATCTCGCCACGGGCGACTCCGCGTGGCTGGCGCGCTACGGCTACCCGGTGCTCGCCGCGACGGCCGACTTTTGGGCGAGCCGGGCGAGCTTTGACACGAGCAGGGGGCGCTACGACATCCACCACATCGTCTCGGTGGACGAAGGGTTGATCGGCATCGGCAACGACACCTACACCAACGCGATCGCGCGCAAGAATCTCGAGCTCGCGGCGCTCGCGAGCCGGCGGCTTGGCCGCACGCCCGACCCCAAGTGGGCTCGGGTGGCCGCGCGGCTCTACGTCCCCTACGATTCCGTCGGCGAGTATCACCCCACCTACGAGGGCGCGCCGCCCGAGACCCGGGGATCGGTCGTGCCCCTGCTCGCCTATCCGCTCGCGCTCCCGATGAGCGAGCGGGCCAAGCGCAACGACCTGGACGCCGCCATCGGACGGCTCTTGAAGGAGGGGGCGGGGGCGATGATGACCACCACGCTGTACCCCGCGATCGCCGCCGAGCTGGGCGACCGGGCGCTGGTCGACACCCTGCTGCCGCTGTCGTACCGCGGCCATCTCCGGCCGCCGTTCCTGGCGCTGGCGGAGACGCCGACCAACCAGGCGGTGAACTTCCTGACCGGTGCCGGGGGGTTCCTGCAGCAGGTCGTCTTCGGCTACACCGGGCTGCGATTCGACGAGAGTGGGTTGCGCGCGGCGTTTCGCCCCGTCCTGCCCTCGCGCATCACGCGCCTCGTGCTGCGGAACGTCGCGGTCCGGGGCCGGCGCTACGACATCGTGGTCGAGCGCGACAGCGCGCGGTTCGTGCCGCGATGATGCTCCTCGCGCTCGTGGTCGTCGGAGTCGTGGCTCGCTCAGCCGATACGGTGCCGCCGTACGTCTCGTTCCCGGAGCCGGGGCTCGACGACCCGGCGGCGTATCAAGGCTACGAGACGCGCGTGTATCGTGACGCGCGGCGCAACGCCTTCCAGGTCTACCTGAACGGGCGCACTGGACGCGTGGTGTCGCTCTGGGCCGATGCGGCGGACGAGAGCGTCGGCTTCACGGTGCGCGATTCCGCGGGCGGGCCGGCCGGGCTCGCTTGGGGCTCATCCGGGGCCGCGATCGCGGCGTCCGGCCGCACGCGGTCACTGTCGTACGGTCTCGAGGCTCCGTCCTCGGTCACGATCGGTCTCTTCCTGCTCGGCTCCATGCGGGTGGAGCGGGACTTTCAGTATGCGGGCCGCGATTCTCTGCCCCTCGACGCGACTCCGTTTCCGCAGCCCGAGCTGACGGAGCTGATCGACCATCTCGCGAGGATGCGGCCGGGTGAGCGTGCGCGCCACCTGTCGCTGCTCGGTGCGAAGACGATCGAGGCGCTGCGGGCGCGGCTCGCGCCTCGGATCGTCCTCATGCCCCGCGAGGGGGTGAGGTCTGACACCACCTGGGTCGTCCAGGTCGAGCAGGTGACCTTCGACGGCCAGAACCACCTCTGGCTCGCGCTGGAGGGCGACAGCCGGGAGACGGTGCCCGCGCTCTCCGGGAACACCGTCAGGATCCGTCGCCCGGCTGGGGGTCCCGTCCGCCTGAGCGTGCGCGTGACGACGGATGCGCCGGCGCTGACACCTCTTTCCCGCGCCGAAATCTTCAACGACGAATTCCGCCGCTTCTACGAGCAGGCCCGAGCGGACACCGCCCACCCGCTCGCGTTTCGGCGGCTCGAGCGCGAGGTGCGCGGGATGGAGCTCTTGTGCTACGGCGAGAAGCTGATGGCCGGGCTGCCCAACTTCGCGACGTACTTCGGCCGCGACATGTTCATGACGGCCTTGCTGATGCAGCCCGTGTGGGCGCCGGACATGGCAGAGCACGTGGTCGCGAGCGCGTTGCGCAAGCTGTCGGACGGCGGCGACGTGAGCCACGAGGAGGCGCTTGGCGGCCAGGCGATTCGCGAGAACGCGGCCGAGTACAACCGGCTCGTGCGCGCCGGTCAGCTCGCTCGCGCGCGGGCCGTGTTGGGGAATCTCCAGGTCGTGCGCGAGAATTACGTCATGGTGGACGACGACTTCCAGCTGCCGGTCGTCGCGGCGCGCTATCTCGCCGACCGGCGCGTCTCCGCGGACCGCAAGCGCCGCTTCCTCGCCGCCGAAGGGCGTCTCGCACGGCTCGTGTCGAACCTGGCGTTCGTCACGCGGCAGGCGCAGCCGTACGCGCGCCGTCCGGTGGCGACGAACCTGGTGAGCTTCCCCCGGGCACCCGACGGCCACTGGATCTCCGCCAGCTGGCGGGACAGCCGGGCGGGCTATGGCGGTGGCCGCTTCGCGATGGACGTGAACGTCATCTGGGTACCGCACGCGCTCGAGGCCGTCGGGACGGTTCTCGATGCGCTCAGCCAGCTCGGCGTCACGCCCGTGATCCGCGCCGAGCCGCTCGCGACCTTTGCGCGTGACCGCGCGGCGCTGGCGCGAGCGGTCGCGGTGTGGCAGGGCGCGGAGCGACACTTCCGCGTCGCGCTCCCTCCGGGTGACGTGGCGCAGCGGGTCGAGGCGAGGCTCGGTGCGCTGCCCCAGCCCGAGCGAGAATATTGGGCGGAGGTGCTGCGCCACGTGGGCGCTCCCGGAGACACGCTGCGGTTTCTCGCCCTCTCGCTCGATGGCGCGGGACGGCCGATTCCAGTCGTGAACACGGATCCCGCCATGCTGCTCTTGCTCGAACCGCTCGAGGGTCCGCGGGTGCGCGAGCTGATCGCTCCGATCTTGGCGTCCTATCCTGTCGGCTTGTTCGTGGACGACCTGGGCCCGCTCGTCGCGAACGACGCGTACGCCGCGCCCAAGGTGTGGGAGAGCTTCCGGCGGGATGCCTATCATTCACCCACCGTCGTGTGGGGCCGCGACGTCAACGTGCTGCTCGCCGGCCTGGCGCAACAGCGCGATAGCGGCGGTGTACGGGCGCAGCATGCTGCGCCCCTACTCGACACCGCGCTGCGCCGGATCAGCGAAGCCGTGGATCGTTCCGGCCTACGGCACGCCGAGCTGTGGAGCTACAGCATCGAGAATGGACGGCTGGTGCCGTCGCGCTATGGCACCAGCTCGGACGTGCAGTTGTGGAGCCTCACCGACCTCGCCGTCCAATATCTCCTCAACCACCCGACGCCATGAGCAACCTGCACGCCTTCGACCTCGTCGTCATCGCCGGCTACTTCCTCATCTTGCTTGGGATCGGGTACTGGGCGGCGCGCCGCGAGAAGAACGTGAGCGCGGACTACTTCCTGGCGAGCCGGGATGTGGGCTGGTTCGCCGTCGGCGCCAGCCTGTTCGCGTCGAACATCGGGAGCGAGCATCTGGTTGGGCTCGCCGGCACCGGTGCGGCGAGCGGGCTCGCGGTGGGGCACTTCGAGTGGCTCGCATGCCTCATCCTCCTGCTCCTGGGCTGGCTGTTCGTGCCGTTCTACCTGCGGAGCGGCGTGTACACGATGCCGGAGTTCCTCGAGCGCCGATTCAACCCGGCCTCGCGCACGTACTTCACGTGGGTGTCGATCATCGGCTATGTGCTGACCAAGATCAGCGTCACGTTGTTCGCGGGCGGGGTGGTGATGCGCGAGGTGACGGGGTTCAGCGTCTGGACCAGCGCCGTGATCCTGATCGTCATCACCGGACTATACACGGTCCTAGGGGGCTTGCGCGCCGTGATCTACACGGAGGTGATGCAGGCGATGGTGCTGATCGTCGGGTCGGCGACCCTGGCGGTCGTGGGCTTACAGGCGGTGGGCGGGTGGAGCGGGCTCGAGGCGCGGGTGCCCGCGGATTTCTTCTCCATGTGGAAGCCCGTGAATCACCCGGCCTTCCCCTGGACGGGCATCGTGTTCGGCGCGCCGATCCTCGGCGTGTGGTACTGGTGCACCGACCAGCACATCGTGCAGCGTGTGCTCGCCGCCCGCAATGTGAGCGAGGCCCGCACCGGAACGGTGTTCGCCGGGTTCCTGAAAATCCTGCCGGTGTTCATCTTCGTGCTGCCGGGGATCATCGCCGCCGCGCTGTACCCCGATATCCGCGCTGGGGCGGCCGACACCGCGTACCCGGCGCTGGTGACCCGGCTGCTCCCGGCCGGGTTCAAGGGCCTGGTGCTCGCGGGGATGCTCGCGGCGCTGATGAGCTCGCTCGCGTCCGCGTTCAACTCCTGCTCGACCCTGCTCACGTGGGACGTATACCGCAAGCTCCGGCCGGCGGCGAGCGAGCAGCGGCTCGTCGCGGTCGGGCGGGCCACGACCGTCCTGCTAGTCGGCCTGGGGCTCTTGTGGATTCCGTTCATGAAGTACGTCTCGCCGCAGATCTACATCTATCTGCAGAGCGTGCAGGCCTACATCGCGCCCCCGATCGCCGCGTGCTTCCTGCTCGGCGTGCTCTACCCGAGGCTGAACGGCAGCGGGGCGGTGGCTGCGCTCGTGACGGGTCTCGTGCTCGGGACCGCGCGACTGGTGCTCGAGCTCGGGAAGGCTCATCTGGCGACCGGCACGGTCTGGGCCTGGTTTGCGGGGATCAACTTTCTGCACTTTGCGGCGCTGCTGTTCGCATTGTGCGCAGGGATCCTGATCGCGGTCAGCTACGCGACGGCTCCGCCTCCAGCCGTCAAGACCGCCGGACTGACCTACGGAGCGCCGGAGATCACGGCGGTCCCGGTCCCGGCGGGCCCGCGGCAACTCAATGTCATCCTGTCGATCGTCCTCGCGGCCACGATCGGGGTGCTGTGGATCGTGTTCCGATGAGAACCGGGCGGCTGCGGCATGCCGCCCGTGCCGCCCTTGTCGTCGCGATCGGCTGCCGGTCGGCCCCGCCTTCCGTTGCGCTCTACGACCCCGCGCGCGACCTCGGTCCGTTGTTTCAGGACGTCGAGCTTTCGGGAATCTTTCCTGACTCGAAGACGTTCGCCGACGCGCGGCCGCTCCTCGCTCCGGCCGTGGTCGCCACCCGCTACACGGCCGCGCGCGGCGCCGCGGGGTTCAGCCTCCGAGCGTTCGTGGAGCGGCACTTCGAGTTACCCAGGGCCATCGGGGAGGACTTCCACGCAGACACCTCCCAGACTATGGAGCAGCACATCCGCGCGCTGTGGCCCGTTCTTACCCGCGCGCCTGCTCCGGGCACAGCAGGCGCGGGCTCGCTGATCCCGCTCCCCGAGCCGTACGTCGTCCCAGGCGGTCGCTTCCGCGAGGTCTACTACTGGGACTCGTACTTCACGATGCTCGGGCTCGTCGCGAGCGGCCGCACCGACCTGGTGCGCAGCATGCTCGACAACTTCGCCTACCTGGTCCGGACGGTCGGGCACATCCCGAACGGCAACCGGACGTACTACCTGGGCCGCAGCCAGCCTCCGTTCTTTGCCGCTATGGTGGGGCTCTACGCGGCGGCGACCGACACCGCGCAGGCCCTGCGCTACCTCGACGCGCTGGAGGCGGAGTACGCGTTCTGGATGGATGGCGCGGAGCGTCTCGCGCCCGGCGAGGCGCATCGTCGCGTCGTGAAGCTTCGCGGGTCCGTGCTCAACCGATACTGGGACGACGGCCCCCAGCCCAGGCCGGAGTCCTACCGCGAGGACTACGAGCTCGGTCAGACGCTTCCCGAGGCGCGACGCGAGGCGCTGTATCGAAACATCCGGGCCACGGGCGAAAGCGGCTGGGACTTCTCGAGCCGCTGGCTGCGCGACCCGAAGGATTTGCGGACGCTGGAGACGACGGAGCTCGTGCCGGTAGATCTCAACAGTCTCCTCTATCATGCGGAGCGGACGATCGCAGCGTTGCGCGCGTTCCGCGGCCAGCCGGGTGATGCGGAGGTCGCGAGGCGGTTCGCCGCCGCTGCCGAAGACCGTCGGCGGGCCCTGCTCGCGGCCGCGTATGATCCTGCAGGCGGATTCTTCTACGATGTGCGGTGGCGGACCGGCGAGCGCGTGACGGATCGTCCCACCCTGGCTGCCGCCACTCCTTTGTACTTCGGGTTGGCGACGCCGGAGCAGGGACGCGCCGTCGCCGCGCGCCTGGAGCGCGATTTCTTGAAGCCGGGCGGGTTCGTCACGACCTTGATCACCTCGGGTCAGCAGTGGGACGCCCCCAACGGCTGGCCGCCTCTCGAGTGGCTGGCGATCGAGGGGGTTCGCCGCTACGGCCGCGCCGACCTCGCCGATGCCGCCCGCGCCCGCTGGCTCGCCCTGATCCGGCGCACCTATCGCGCGACCGGCAAGATGACGGAGAAGTACGACGTGCTGGACCTGAGGCGGCGAGCCGGCGGCGGAGAATACCCGACGCAGGACGGGTTCGGGTGGACGAATGGCGTGGCGCTCGCGCTCGCCGCCGAAGAGCGGCGCACCCGATGACGCCGTAGTTAGCCGAACACCACGCCTTTGCGCTCCCGGCCCGCGGCGGCAACCGCGGCCCCGAGCACGAACACCGTGACCGCGGTGAGGGCCATCGCCCAGGCGTAGGGGAGGCGCTCGGCCAGCCACGCCTCGAACGCGCCGATCGTCCCGGCGATCGCGACGCCGCACTGGTAGGCGAAGCCGGGCAGGAAGCCCCGCACCGAGTCCGGCGACAGCTCCGTGATGTGCGCCGGTATCACTCCCCACGCGCCCTGCACCATGAACTGCATCGCGAAGCCCCCCGCGAACAAGAGCGGCACCGACGGGGCGAAGGCCCAGAGCGGAATGGTGAGGACCCCGCACGCCAGCGCGAGCACGATCGCGCGGCGGCGGCCGATGCGATCGGATGCGAGCCCGGCCAGCACGCCGCCCGCGAGCGCCCCGACCATCGAGAACGCCGTGAGCGCGGCCCGCAGGGAGGGGTTGAAGCCGCGGTCGCGCTGCAGGAAGGTAGGGTACATGTCCTGGGTGCCGTGGGAGACGAAGTTCATCATCGTCATGAGCAGCGCGATATAGAGGAAGAGCTTCCAGTGCGACACGATGGCGCGCCCCAGTTGTGCCCAGCTCTCGTGCCGCGTGCGCTGCCACACCTCCGACTCCCGCACCCGATAGCGGACGAACAGGGCCAACAGCGCCGGCAGCCCGCCGATGAAGAACAACGGCCGCCACCCCCAGCGGGGGAATACGAAGAAATAACAGACCGCGGCGAGCAGATAGCCGGCGGCGTAGCCCTGCTGCAACAGGCCCGACACCATCCCCCGGTAGCGGGGCGGCACCTTCTCCATCACGAGCGAGGCGCCGACACCCCACTCGCCGCCCATCCCGATTCCGAACAGGGCGCGCAGCACCATGAACGTCGCGTAGTTGGGCGCGAGCCCGGACAGCACCTCGACGAGCGAAAAGAACACGAGATCGAGCATCAGCGGCAGCCGCCGCCCGTAGCGGTCCGCGAGCAGCCCGAAGACGAACGCGCCCACCGGCCGGAAGGCGAGCGTCAGGCTGATGGAGTAAGCGATCTCCTTGTCGGAGCGGCCGAACTCGTGGGCGATCGCCGTCAGCGTCATGACGACCAGGAAGAAATCGAACGCGTCCAGGGTCCACCCGAGAAATCCGGCGAGGACGGCGGGGCGGTGGTCCCGGGGGCCCGAAGCGGGAGGGGCGGTCACGGGCGTGAAAGATGTGGCGCTCCCTCGTGTGCGGCTACAGCTTTCACATCCATGAGAGTCGTCTTGCTCGTCGTCGCGGTCACCCTGTTCGGGCCGGACTTGGCCGGGGGCCAGGGGGCGGCCTCGGTGGACGCGCTCGCCGGTCGCGTCGTCGATCGGGACGGGCAGGGGCTCGCGGACGCGACCGTGCTCGTGGCGGAGCTGCATCGCGTGACGACCACGGGCCCCGACGGCGCATTCGGCTTCCCTGCGGTCCCACCGGGCCGGTACACGGTCGTCGTGCGCCGCGTGGGCTACGCGGCGCACGTGGGTGAAGTCGAGGTGGGGACGGGGCCGGCGGAGCTCACGCTCCTACCGGCGGCGGTCCAGGTCGAGGCGGTGACCGTCACCGCGACGCGGCAGCCGATCGACGCTCTCGGCTCGCCGCTACCCGTGGCCGGACTCAGCGGAGACCGCTTGCGGCGGACGCAGAGCGTGTCGCTGGCGCGGGCGCTCGAGACGCTGGCGGGCGTGCGCACGCTCAGCACGGGGGAGTCGATCGGCAAGCCGATGATCCGGGGGCTCGCCGGCGCGCGGGTGCTCGCGCTCGTCAACGGCAGCCGGCTCGAGGACTACTCCTGGAGTGACGAGGACGGACCGTCCGTCGACCCGCGGCTGGCCGAGCGCATCGAAGTGATTCGTGGCCCCGCAAGCGTGCTCTACGGGTCCGACGCCCTTGGCGGCGTGGTAAACGTGATTCCAGCCGAGCTGCCCGACGCGAACGGCGGCCCGGCGTTCGCGCGCAGCGGCCTGGAGCTGTCGGGTGCCACGAACAACGCCGAGCTCGGGGGGGCGGTGCGGGTGGAGGGAGCGAGCGGCCGGCTCGGTTGGCGCGCGACTGCGATCGGGCGCCGCGCGGCCGACCTCCACACTCCCGCGGGCGAGCTCGACAACACGGGCTTCGGCGCCCTGAGCGGCGAAGCCGCGGTGGGGTTGCGCGGGTCGCGGGGTGGCGCGGCACTGCGCTACGCGCGCTACGGCGGCGAGTTCAAGCTGCTCGAGGCGGGGGGCCCACCGGCGCCCGGCACAGGCGAGGCGGGGCCCGAGCGCAAGCTCGCGGACGACCGCGTGCAGCTCGCGGGCGATTACCGCGTCGGCACGATGCGGCTCGAGGCGAAAGGGCAGTGCCAACGCCACTCGCTGATCGAGGTGTCGGACGAAGCGGGAGGAACGCCCGGGCGGGAAGCCACGGCGTTCGACCTACTTCTCAACACGGCGACGCTCGACGTGCTGCTGCATCACCCGGCGGGTCCCCGGGTACGCGGGACGATCGGCGCGTCCGGCCTGTATCAGACCAACGACACTCGCGGCCCCATCCCCCTCGTTCCGGCCGCCCGCGTGCGCGCGGCCGCGCTGTTCGCGTTCGAGCAGGCCACGCTCGGACGCTGGAGCCTGCTCGCAGGCGGGCGGGTGGATGCGCGTCACCTCGGCGCCGACAGCAACGCGGCGCTCGGCCTGTCCCCGCAGACGCGCGACTACGTGGCCTGGTCCGCCAACGTGGGCTTCGTTTATCGCCCGCTGCCGTCGCTCGCGCTCGCGGCCAACCTGGGGCGGGCTTGGCGCGCTCCCACTCTGTTCGAGTTGTTCGCCAACGGGCCGCACGTCGGCGAGGCACGCTACGAGGTCGGGCGCTCCACGCTCCGGCCGGAGGCCGCGGCGAACCTGGACGTGAGCGCACGCTGGCAAGGCGGACGGGTCAGCGCCGAGGTCGCCGGTTACCGCAACGCCATCGGCCGCTACATCTTCCTCGCCCCCACGAGCAACACGGTGGGCGGGCTGCGCGTGTACGACTACGACCAGGCGGACGCCGTGCTCGCGGGGATGGAAGCGTCGCTCGAGGCCCTGGCCTGGCCCGTCGTGACGATCGGACTGCGGGGGGACGCGACGTGGGGGACGAACCGCAGCACCGACGAGCCGCTGCCGTCCGTGCCGGCGCCGCGCGCGGCCGTGAGCGTCGAGTTGCACTCCGCCGCGGGCGCGTGGTCCGGCCGCCCGCACGTCGGGATCGAGGCCGAGTTCGTGGGCCGCCAGACACGGCTCAACCCGCTCGACATCCCGACGGCTGGGTACACGCTGCTCAATGTGGATGCGGGTGCCGAGGCGCGTTTCCTCGGCCGGGCGGTGCGCGTCGATCTCACGGTGCGCAACGCGGCCGATGCGAGCTACCGCGACTTCCTCAGCCGCTACAAGGAATTCGCGTTGAACCCCGGCCGCAACGTGATCGTGCGGGTGTCGACGGCGCCGTAGACGCTCACCCCCTGATCCCCCGCCCGTGTCGGGAGGTCCTCACCCCCTGACCCGCGCCCTTGTCGGGAGGTCCTCACCCCTGACCCCCTCTCCCTTCGGGAGAGGGCCCCCTCTCCCTTCGGGAGAGGGGGAACGCAGTCCGTCCCTCCGTGCGGCGCAACATTACGCTCCCTCGCGCGCTGTTCCGGTTCCGAACGTTGCAGCCCGGGCCGCGAGTATCCGATCCATGGATCCGCTCCGACACCTCGGCTCGGCCCAGAAGTTCGCCCTGGCGCGTCACCTGCGCCGAACGGCGCCCCCGGCTGAGCGCTACGCTTGGTCGCTCCTGCGCAACCGGGGTGTCCTCGGCCTCAAGTTCCGCCGCCAGCACGTGCTGCACGGCTTCATCGTGGACTTCTATTGCGCCACCGAGCGGCTGGTCCTGGAGCTGGAGGGTGACGTGCACGCCAGGCGCGACCGACCGATCTATGATGCCGCCCGTGCGGAATTTCTCGAGGCCGCGGGCTACCGTGTCGTCCGGATGCGGAATCGGATACTCGCGGCCCGGGCTGCAACGTTCGGAACCGGAACAGCGCGCGAGGGAGCGTAATGTTGCGCCGCACGGAGGGACGGACTGCGTTCCCCCTCTCCCGAAGGGAGAGGGGGACAGGGGGTGAGGACCCGGGGGAGGGAGAGGGGGGCAGGGGTGAGGACCGAAGGGAGAGGGGGACAGGGGGTGAGACCGGAGCAGAAAGCGAGGGATAGCGGATGAGGACCGCGGACTCCACCGCGCCGCGCGCTCAACCCGCGTGGCCGATCGCGCGCAGGAACTCGCGATCCCAGGCGGCCGGCACGCTCTCGCGTGGTGAGTACGGACCCGGCACGTAGGCGCGCGACGACACGCCGGCCTGACTCTGCTCGCAGATGTGCCAGTCCTGCCGGTTGGTCATGTCCCAGAACCGCACCCCATCCTCGGGATCGAGCTCCGGCCGGCTCAGCGAGTCGCGGTGGAACAGCCACTCGCATAGTCCGGATGCAGGCTGAGCAGCAGGTTCGGGAAGATCGTGTAGAAGTAGGCGCGCTTCAGGTCCGCGGCCGGCAGCTCTCCCACCGGCACCCCGCAGGCGCGGCCGCTGAGCGACAGGCTCCCGCCCTCGCGGGTGATCGTCATGTAGCCCCCGAGGAAGGGGCCTTCCACGAGATCGTTCTCACCGCTCGTGTAGGGCGCGAGCTTCGCCAGCTCGGGATGGATCACGGGGCAGTGCAGGCACTCCGAGTAGTTCTGGAAGATCAGTTTCCAGTTCGCGCGCACGTCGTAGTCGATGCGGCGGGCGGAGCGCAGGTTCGCGATGTTGAACCGCGCGAACCGGCCGACGAGGGGCGCAAACGCCTGCGCGAACGGCTCGGCGTCCGCCGCGAGGTTGATCATCAGGAACCCCTCCCACTCGGCGAACGCGGGGGAGCGGAGCGGGTAATCGCGCTTCTGGAAGCCCTCCACCTCGCTCATGTGGGGCGCGCCGATGAGCTGGCCGTCGAGCGTGTAGGTCCACGCGTGGTAGGGGCACTGGATGGTCTCGGAGAGGCGGCCGCGCCGCTCCTCGCACAGCCGCGTCCCCCGGTGGCGGCAGAAGTTGTAATGCGCCCGCAGCGTGCCGCCTTGGTCGCGCAGCATGATCACGCTCTCGCCCGCCACGTCGGCGAGGAAGTAGTCCCCCGGCTCGGAGAGCTCCGCGGCTCGGCCCACGCACACCCAGCGACGGGCGAAGATCCGCTCCACCTCCTCCGCGAAGATCTCGGGCGACGTGTAGTACCGTCCCGGCAGGGTGCGCGCGCCCTGCCGGTACGTCTCGCTGGTCTTGAAGAAGGAAGTCATGGTCGCTCCACGGGCACGATAACGCCGCACCGGGCCGCCGCGCCAGCCAGCGGGGCCGCGCTTGCCGGGCCCGCGCGGCCGTGCTCTCTTACGCGAATGGCGAAGTCGTGGCTGCCGCTCGTCGCCTGGGCGCTGCTCTGCGGCGGTGCCACGGTCCTGGCGGCGCAGCAGGACGGCGGCGGTCGGGCGGGTCTCGAGCGCCCCATCGCCCTGCCCACCGGGGAGCGGCGTGCGGTCGAGCCGGGCTACGGCGTGAGCCACCTCGACATCGATTCGCTCGCCGCCGCGGAGTCCCCGACCACGCTGACCCAGCTGCTCACGGGGCGCATCGCGGGGCTCGTGGTGATGCAGAGCTCGGGCACGATCGGCGCGGGCTCGCGCCTGCTCAATCGCGGCGCTACGAGCCTGTTCCTGTCCAACGCGCCGCTCCTGTACGTGGATGGCGTGCGCGCAGATCAGAGCCCGAATGCCTACGGGCTCGACGTCGGAGGCCAGGTGCCGTCCCGCTTCGACGACCTCGACGTCGCGGACATCGCCGCGGTCGACGTGCTACGGGGGCCGGCGGCGACGGCGCTGTACGGCGCGGACGCGGCGAACGGCGTCATCCTGGTCACGACGCGGCGGGGCACGCCGGGCCCGGCCCGCATCCATGGCGCCGTCACCCAGGGCTTCGTCGCCACCTCGCGTCGTTTTCCCGAGAACCTGCTCGCGGTGGACCCGAGCGGGACATGGTGCTCACTTCTCCGGAAAGCTGCGGGCGCCTGCGGGCAGGACCGAATCCTCGTGAGCAACGCGCTCGAGAGCCCCGCCACCTCGCCGCTCGGGCACGGCGCCGTGGGGGGCTACGGTCTCGACGTGTCGGGCGGCACGGGGCGGTTGCGCTACTACGCCGCCGGCCGGTGGCAAGGGCAGGGAGGCGTCTACGGGCTGCCCACGGCGGAAGTCGATCGGCTCACCGCGCGGGCGAATGGGTTGGGACCGCCCGAGGATGTCCGGACCCCCAACTACCTGAGCCGGATGAGCGCGCGCGCCAACGTGGACTTCCACGTCTCGCCGCGCGCGGCCGTGTCGCTCGCCACCGGATACCTCTCGAGCGCGGTCCGGATGCCGATCAACGACAACAACATCCTCGGCGTCCTGCCGAGCGGCTTCCTCGGGTTCGGGGACTCCACGATCAACCACGGATGGGGGTTCTTCCCGCCCGGCGACGTGTTCCAGATCCGCACCAGCCAGGCGGTGGAGCGGCTCACGGGGAGCCTCCGAGGCACGTGGCGTCCGCTGTCCTTCCTGGAAACGAGCTTCCTCGTCGGGATGGATCGCGTGCGCCAGTCGGACCGCCAGCTGCAAGCCCGCGGCGAGGGGCCGAACATCGCGGGCCTGCGTCTGGGGCGGGTGCTCGCGGGGCGCGCGAACAGCGACCACTACAGCATCGAGCTCGGTGCGCGAGCCGCGTTCCACCTGTCGCCCGCGCTCGCGACGCGCACCGCGGTGGGCCTGCAATACTTCAACGCCACCGGGGACACACTGCTGCGGCTCGGCCGGGGCCTCCAGACGGGCGACACGAGCCTCGCCGACGCGGCCGTCCAGACGGTGCTCGCGGACGCGCAGGGGTCGAACAGGGTGACCGGCCTGTTCCTCGAGCAAGAGCTGTCGCTGCGCGAGCGGCTGTTCGTGACCGGGTCGCTGCGCCACGACGCCGGGCTGCTGGGCGAGGCCGATCTGGCGGGTGCAACCTATCCCGCGCTGGGCGTCTCGTGGCTGGCACCGACGCGGGCCGATGCCCCCCTCGGTCTGCTGCGTCTGCGCGCCGCCTACGGCGTGGCGGGCCGGCGGCCGCTGCTCTCCGCCGCGCTCGCGGCGGAGCGCACCCGCGAGCTGGAGGGGGGTGCCGACGCGGCGCTGTGGGATGGCCGGCTGCAGCTCGGCGTCACGCTGTACGACCGGCGGACCTCCGGCGTGGTCGTGCCGAGCGCGTCCGCTCCATCCGGCCTCGGGATCGCGAACCTGGGGCGGCTGAGCAATCGCGGGATCGAGATCGCCCTGACCGCGGAGATCTTGCGCGGGGAAGCGCGCTCCTGGGACGCATGGCTCACCGCCTGGGGGAATCGCAACCGCATCACCACGCTCGGGGGTCCGCCGCTCCGCTTTGCGCTGACTACGGGGGACCAGGTGTACCAGGAGGGACTCCCGGCGGGGGCCTATTCGATGCTCCCGATCAAGCGCTACAGCGACGCGAACGGCGACGGGATCATCACGCCATCGGAAGTGGTGGTTGGGTCGTCTCCGGTGTTCCTCGGGACGCCGTTCCCCACGCAGGGGGCTTCGCTCGGTACGACCCTGACCTGGCGCCGTCGGGTCCGCGTGTCGGCGCTGCTCGAGTACCGGGCCGGCAACAGTCAGCTCAACTCGACCGAGTACCTGCGCTGCTACTACGGTAGCTGCCGAGCCCTGAACGATCCGGGCACGCCCCTTGCCCGCGAGGCGGCCGTGGCCGCCGCCATCATCGGAACACCCGCGGGCTATGTCGAGGACGCGGCCTTCCTGAAGCTGCGCGAGGTCACGATCACGCTGGAGGCGCCCCGCGACTGGGCCGCGCTGGTGCATGCCGCGCGCGCCAGCCTCACGCTGGTGGGCCGCAACCTGGTCACGTGGGCGGGCTACTCCGGCCTCGATCCCGAGGTCAGCGCGGCGGGGCAGGAGGGATTCGCCATGGCGGACCTCCTGACGCAGCCGCCCTTGCGCTCGTTTGCGGCCGCGTTACGGGTTGAGTTCTGAGCGAATAGACGCTGAGGTAGACGCCGAGGCGCTGAGACGCTGAGTGGATGTGAGGCCCCAGCTCGTAGGAAAACCCTACCCGCTCGACCCTCATATCCACTCGGCGTCTATGCGTCTTGGCGTCTACCTGTTCGCTTTCGTTGCTCGTTCCCCCTCGATCAGGGCTCTCTTCCGTCTTATCCCCCACCGATACCCCCCCAGGTCTCCGTCTGCTCTCACCACGCGATGGCACGGGATCACGATCGCCGCCGGGTTGGTGGCACACGCCCGCGCCACGGCGCGCGTGGCCCGCGGGCGCCCGATGGCGCGGGCGATCTCGGCGTACGAGCGCGTGCTCCCGTAGGGGATCTTGCGTAGCGCTTCCCACACGGCGCGCTGGAACGCCGTGGCCCGCACGTCCAAGGGGAGATCGAGGTGCGGCGCGCCGCCCTCGAGGTGGCGCCGGATGACCCCGACCCAGCGGCGCAGCGGCCCGCGGTCGCGCCGGATCTCGGCCGCGGGAAACTCGGCCCGCAGCCCGGCCGCCAGCTCCTCGGCGCCGGCACCGACGCCGATGCGGCAAATCCCACGCTCGGTCGCCGCGACGAGCAGACGACCGAGCGGGCAGGGGACGACCGTGAACGCGATGCGGGCGCCCCGACCACCGCGCGCATAGGTCGCGGGCGTCATCCCGAGCTGAGCGCCGGCGCGCTCGTACACGCGGCTGCTCGATCCGTACCCGGCGGCATAGGTCGCCGGGCTCACCCGTTTGCGCTCGTGCAGCTGCCGCTTGAAGCGCTCGAGACGCCAGGCGTCGCGGTACTGGCGGGGCGTCACCCCGAGCACGGCCTGGAACGCGCGCAGCAGCCTGCGCGGGCTCGTGCCCGTGCGGGCGGACAGCGCGGCCATGCTCGCCGGCTCGTCGGGATGTGAGTCGAGCCGGCGGCACGCGTCGCGCACCAGGGCCACGTCGGGGTGCGCGCCGTTCACGCTCGTCGGGCTGCAGCGGCGGCAGGCCCTGAAGCCGGCCTGTTCGGCCGCTTCCGGGATCGGAAAGAAGCTGACCAGCTCACGGCGTGGGCGGCGACTGGGGCAGGACGGCCGGCAGTAGATGCCGGTCGAGCGTACCGCGTAGACGAAGGCGCCGTCGAAGCGGCGGTCGCGCGCCAGCACGATGTGCCAGCGGCGGGCGGGGGAGAGGTCGGAAACGACGGCGGCACGGGTCACGCGTCAGAACATAGCGCGTTGCCGTGCCGCGATCTATCCGCTTTTGACCGTCGAATTATTGCCCGCGCGTCTAGCCTGCTACATCCACGGCTCGTCGGCCGAGGGCCCGTAGATCGACGGGACCTTCGCGTCGGCGAGCCGCAGGTAGACGGACATCTGGCCGCGGTGGTGCACGCTGTCCATCAGCATGAACCAGAGCACGTCCATCTTCCGCACGTCGCCCATCTGCTTGGGCGCCGTGAAAAACTTCACCGTCTTGTTCAATTCGGCTTCGGGGGTCCGCCTGACCCTTTCGACGAAGGCCCGGTGCGCCGTCTCGTAGGTCGAGATAACTTCCGGCAGCGAGCCGGGCGCCTGGGGCATCTTGCCGAATTCGATCGCGCCGTCCAGCGCCTGCTCGCTCGCCTTCTCCTCCGTCACGAACATCCAGGCGAGGTCCTTCGCCGTCTTACTCTTCGCGTGCGGCTTGATGTCGGCTTTCGCTGCCGGGAACGCCTTGAGCACCTTGATCGTCGTCGGGAACTCGCGCTCCAGCACGCCCAAGAACTGCTCTTTTTCGGTCATCGCTCCTCCTTAGTAGGTGAGGCGCGGGTACCAGTCGGTGCCCCGGCCGTCCGGCGTGAGATCAAACCTGCTGTGTCCGAGCCGTCACATCCTCTCCGCGAACAGGGTGGCCAGTTTCTCGAAGCAACCGTTCCAGCCGTGCTCGTGCCGCGCCCGCGCCTCTGCGTCGGGAAGCCGCTCGTGCGTGAGCACGACCTCCGTGCGCCCCGCCCGGTCGTGGAACTCGACGGTCACGAGCGTCTCGGTCGCCCCGGGCGTCGTCTCCCACTGCCAGGTGTAGATCAGGCGGTTTGGGGGATCGACCTCACGGTAGGTACCCGTGACGCGATGCAGCGTGCCGTCCGGTGCCCGCATGTCGATGCGATAGCGGCCGCCCACCCGCAGGTCCACTTCGGCGACGGGAGTTGTGAGATCTCCCGGCGCGCTCCAGCGCTTCAGGTCCTCCGGCCGGGTCCACGCCTGGAAGACTTTTTCCCGCGGCGCCTGGAACGTGCGCTGGAGCCGAACGGTGACCGGGGCGGTTTGCGGAGCGGGGGCCATGGGGAGTCCTCCTCTGATGGTGCATTCGGGTCTTCCAGGTAGTGGGCGAGGGCGTCGAATTGCCGCTCCCAGAAGCGGCGGTAGCGCGAGATCCAGTGGGCCGCGTCCCGCATCGGCTCGGCCACGAGCCGGCAGCGGCGCACGCGGCCGTGCTTGGCGTGGGCCACGAGCCCGGCGCGGGCCAGCACACGCAGGTGCTTGTGGATGGCGGGCAGCGACATGCGGAACGGCCGGGCGAGCTCGCTCAGCGACGAGTCGCCGGCCGCGAGGCGCGCCAGCATGCCGCGGCGCGTGGGATCGGCGAGGGCCGAGAACACCGTGTCGAGCCCGACGGCACGTTGCTTAACCATATGGTTAAGTGTATACGGGGCGGCGGCGCATTGTCAAGGCGCGCGTTATCTTGGGTGCCATCACGCTCTTCCACTCAAGCCTCGACGACTGGCTCCGTCACCGGCCGCGCACGACTGTCGTCGCCATTGGACTCGGCCTGGTCGCGGCGCTCGGATACGCAGACGCTTCGGTCGCCCCCGATCTGGCGCCACTCGTGTACCTCGCGCCCATCGGGCTGGTCGCCTGGTACGCGGGCCGCTGGGCCGGCGCGCTCATGGCGCTGACCGGGACGGGCGCTTGGCTCCTGACCGATGCGGCCGCTCGGGGTTTCCCGCCCGCCATGGTGGTATCGTGGGACGCGCTGGTGCGGCTCGCGGCCTTCCTCGTCGTCGCCGTCACGATGGCTGCGCTGCGCCAATCGCTCGACCGGGAGCGGCAGGTTGCACGCACGGATCCGCTGACGGGCGCCGGCAACGCCCGCGCCTTCTACGAAGCGGCGGACGCGGAGATCGCCCGCGCCCGCCGCTACCAGCGTCCGTTCACCGCCGTCTACGTTGACCTCGACGACTTCAAGGCCGTCAACGACCGCCTCGGGCACACGGCGGGCGACGCGGTGCTGCGCTCCGTCGCCCGGGCCATCACCGGCGTGCTGCGGAAGAGCGACCTGGTGGCGCGCATCGGCGGCGAGGAGTTCTGCATCCTGCTTCCCGAGACCGCCACCGCGCCCGCACGCATCGTCGTCCAGAAGCTGCGGGAGGCGTTGTCGGACGTCGTGGTCGCGCATGGCTGGCGGCTGACGGCAAGCATCGGCGTAGTGACGTATCTCGTGCCGCCGGAGTCCGTGGACGCGATGATCGGGAACGTGGACCACCTCATGTACACCGCGAAGCAGGGCGGCAAGAACGCCGTGGAGCACGCCACCGCCAACTGACTGTCTCGCCGGAGACTGTTCCATGCCCCGTCAGAACATTTCGAGCGGCACGCCCTGGGAGCCGATCGTCGGCTATTCGCGAGCGGTGCGCGTGGGCTCCCTGATCTTCGTCGCGGGCACCACGGCCACGGGCCCGGACGGCGCGATCGTGGGGGTCGGCGACGCCTATGCCCAGGCGGTGCAGGCCCTGCGCAACATCGAGCGGGCGCTGGTGCAGGCGGGCGCCCGGTTGCGAAACGTGGTGCGCACGCGCATGTACCTCACGCGCATCGAGGACTGGGAAGCGGTCGGCCGGGCCCATGGGGAGTTGTTCCGGGAGATTCGCCCGGCGACCACGCTCGTGGCCGTCGCCCGGCTCGTGCTGCCCGAGATGCTCGTGGAGATCGAGGCCGATGCGGTGGTGGAGGGGGGTCTGTAGATTGCGGGCGGAGGTGAATGGCCCGTGTCTGAGACCAAGGTCGGCAAGAGGGCGACGGTGGCGTGCCCGTTCTGCGCGACGCTCAATCGCGTGGACCTCGCCCGCCTCGGCGATCGTCCGAAGTGCGGCAGCTGCGGGCGGCCGATCCTGTTGGATCGGCCGGTCGCCGCCACCGACGCGACGATGGAGGGCGTCCTCGGCGGCACCGATGTGCCGGTCGTCATCGACGGCTACGCCGACTGGTGCGGTCCGTGCAAGATCATGGCGCCGATCCTCGACGACTTCGCCCGCGACCACCAGGGCGAGGTGCTGGTCACGAAGCTCGACACCGACCGCTCCCCGGTGACGACCCAGCGGTTCGGCATCCGGGCGATCCCCACGCTGCTGGTGTTTCGGGGGGGTCGGGAAACGGGCCGGCACGCGGGCGTGCTCTCGCGCGAGCAGCTCGACGCGCTGGTGGGCCTGAGAGGGCGGGGCTGAGATGACGTCGGGCCCGGTCGCGGCGTACGACTCCGGCGAGGCCCCTGGCGCCCGTGCGGGCGCTTCCGATCGCTCGCGCGGCGTCACCCTGGTGCTCGCGTTTTTCGGGGGCGTGTTCGGGCTGCACCGCTTCTATACGGGGCGGGTGCAGAGCGGGATCTGGATGGCCCTGACCTTCGGCGGGCTGGGCATCTGGTACCTCTACGACTTGATCCTCGTGGCAACAGGAGAGTTCCGCGACGGCGAAGGGCTGCGGGTCGTGCGCTGGGACGTGACCGACGTGGCCGGGTATGGAGACCCTTCCGTCCGGCGCGTGCGCGAGCTGGAGGGCGACGTCGCCGCCTTGCGCGGCGAGGTCTCGGAGCTCGCCGAGCGGCTGGACTTCGCAGAGCGCCTGCTGGCGCAGGAGCGGGACCGGCCTCGCCTGCCGAAGACCTGAAGGCTTCTCCCCGTATCACCGCGTACCCAGGATTCCGGGGGAACGGATGAAGGTTGGGGTCCCGAAAGAGACCGCGATCAACGAGCGCCGTGTGGCCTTGGTGCCCGAGACGGTCGGCCGCCTGGTGCAGGCGGGGCTCGAGGTGCTGGTGGAGCGGGGCGCGGGAGAGGGCGCCTTCTGCGCCGACGAGCTCTACCGCGCGGCCGGCGCGACGCTCCTTCCGGACGCCGGGCAGGTGCTGGCCGGGGCCGACGTCGTCGTCAAGGTGCAGCGCCCCGCGCCCGAGGAGGCCGCGCAGCTCCGGGCCGGGGTGGTGCTGATCAGCTTCCTCCAGGCGGCCCGCTTCCCGGAGCTCGTGCGCCAGCTCGCCGGCCGGCGCGTGACGACCTTCAGCATGGAGCAGGTCCCGCGCCTCACCCGGGCGCAGTCGATGGACGCCCTCTCATCCCAGGCCACGGTGGCGGGCTACAAGGCGGTGCTGGTGGCGGCGGCGGCGTCGCCGCGCCTCTTGCCGATGCTCACGACGGCCGCCGGCACGCTCGCGCCCGCGAAGGTGTTCGTGCTCGGGGCGGGCGTCGCCGGGCTGCAGGCGATCGCCACGGCGCGCCGGCTCGGCGCGGTCGTGTCCGCGTTCGACGTGCGGCCGGCCGTGAAGGAGCAGGTGGAGAGCCTGGGCGCGAGCTTCGTCGCCCCGGAGGCGGTGACTGCCGCGGCGGAGGCCGCCGGCGGGTACGCCGCCGAGCTCGGCGAGGACCAGCACCGGCGCGAGCTCGAGCTGATCCACCGGCACATCCGCGACATGGACCTCGTGATCACGACCGCGCTCATCCCCGGGCGCCCCGCGCCGCGGCTCATCACCGGAGCGATGGTGCGGGACATGAGGGCCGGCGCCGTGATCATGGACCTCGCGGCGGAAGCCGGCGGCAACTGCGAGCTCACGCGTCCCGATGAGACGGTGCGCCAGGGTGGGGTGACGGTGCTCGGGCCGCTCAACCTCCCCGCCACGGTGCCGCTCCACGCCAGCCAGATGTACAGCCGCAACCTGCAGACCCTGCTACAGCATCTCGTGAAGGACAGCGCGCTCGTCGTCGATCTCGCGGACGAGATCACGGGCGCGATGGTCGTGACCCACCAGGGGGAAATCCGGAGCCTCTCATGAGCGGGATCTCGTTCATCGAGCTGTACGTGTTCGTGCTCGCGGCGTTCGTGGGATATCAGGTCATCTCCCGCGTCCCGCCGCTGCTCCACACGCCGCTGATGTCGGCGACCAACGCGATCTCGGGCATCTCGCTCGTGGGATCGCTCGTGCTCGCGGGAGCGGACTACGGCACCCTCGCGACGTGGCTGGGCTTCATCGCCGTCACCTCCTCGAGCCTCAACGTGATCGGCGGGTTCATGATCACCGACCGCATGCTGCGCATGTTCAAGCGCAGCGGCACGAAGCGGTGATGCTCGATACCGCCATCCAGCTCGCCTACCTCGCGGCCTCGGTGCTCTTCATCCTGGGCCTCAAGGGACTATCGCACCCGGACACGGCCCGGCGCGGGATGCTGCTCGCGGAGTTCGGGATGCTGATGGCGATCGTCGGCACCCTGCTGAAGCACGAGATCGTCCGCTACGAGTGGATCATCGCGGGGGTCGCGATCGGCGGGGCGATCGGTGCGGCGATCTCGATCTGGATGCCGATGACCGCGGTGCCGCAGCGGACCGCGATCTCCCATATGTTCGGCGCGCTCGCCGCCACGCTCGTCGGCGTGGCCGAGTACTACCGGCACGCGGGTGGGATCGCCCACGTCGAGATGGCGGCGCTGGGATTCGAGGTCATGTTCGGCTCGCTCACGATCACGGGGAGCTTCATGGCCTTCGGCAAGCTCCAGGAGATCGTGAAGGGCGCGCCCATCACCTACCGCTTTCAGAACCCGATCAACATTTCGCTGTTCTTCGTGACCCTCGGGATGTTCGCCTACCTCATCTTCCAGCCGGCGAACCAGCACGTGTTCTACGCGATGGTGGGGTTGGGACTCTTGATCGGCGTCTTCATCGTGATGCCGATCGGCGGCGCGGACATGCCGGTCGTGATCTCGCTCCTCAACTCCTATGCCGGGCTCGCCTCGTCGGCGACGGGGTTCGTGCTCGGCAACAACGTGCTCATCATCGCCGGGGCGCTGGATGGCGCGTCCGGGTTCCTGCTCTCGGTCCTCATGAGCCGGGCGATGAACCGCTCGTTCGCAAA
>WNGM01000279.1_pt1 | contig 40795 bp, 62 predicted proteins | sample 5400571 | NCBI WGS metagenome assembly WNGM01 (sample SAMN13153378, study PRJNA577476) | soil metagenome | isolation source: 100 cm soil or saprolite under Garry oak tree replicate 2 | place: USA:California | collected 2016-06-15 | reverse complement strand
ATCCCGTGTTGTGGTATGAACGCGCTTCAGCTCTTCTATGATTTTATTCCAGGTTGATTTCTTGATGCGCATCATAAGCTGTTAGAGAATTTGACCGAGTCCCACAAGGTCGATATTGCCGGGTTGCCGTCATGCCGGTAAAGGCCGGTCTTAACCCGCATCGTGTCCAGGATATAGATATCGCCTCCAAGGCTCTGAGGCGTGTACCCGACCTTCCCGCCGTATGCAGCGACCGAACTCCCGTCGATCCAGAGCTTAACGACCCCTGATCCGCTGTAGTTTGGGAGTACTTCCAGCGCATAACTGCGCATTGTCCCAACCGGTATAGCCCCGGTCCAGGCGACGATTGGAGGGTTCGCGATAAATTTGCCGGTATCATCATTCTTGATGCACAGCCGCAGTTCCCATGTGCCTTGATAGATTTCCAGGTATACCGGAGGCGAATACTTATAAGTCGAGGAACCGCCTTGCCAGAATTGCGTCACGACAGGGTTGCCGAGTACCGGTATTGAAGAGCCCGGCATTACCTGCATATCGAACTCGAGAAACTTCGCTCGTCCATCGAACGCGGGCGCATTTGGGGATGATTCCGGCACCCATATATACTCTATCCGATCGCTGGCGCTCAGGTTCGCGCTAACCGGCATAGAAATCTGCAGGCTCTTTCCTGTTCCGTTGGGCACCAATACCGGAGCGTTGTATACCCCCTGCACCTGAGTTAAACACGTCACACCTGATTCCGTGATGGAATTATCAGAATTGATCGTGGCTGAATCGAAAAGAAATTGTTCGTATATTGTACCCATAATTATTCTCTGAACCCGAACCTGATCAGTAAAAAAGAACACCCGGTAAACACGGCGGAGATACAAAGGCGAATCCACCTCGGAGCGAACATGCTCCAGATAGCCAGGCTAAAGGTCATCGTCACAAGCAGGAACTGCAGGCTCTTCCGGCTTAGTATTTGCAGGATGAAGCCTAAGAGGTCGATTCCCGCGGGTGATACGTCGGCGCTCTTGTGGGCTGAGTTTGGCTTTGAGTCCGGCACCGAATATCGCGTTTTGTCCAAGCTTTCTTGTGGCATGATCAATTGAAGATACGCACTGACACGCCGCGTCCTCTTCCATTAGGGATAGCGCGTCGATTAAATGGTTGGCCCAGTCCCGAACCTGACCTTGAAACTCGCGCGGGATACCCTCTATCGTTTTAACATGATTAACCAGTAATCGCAACCATTTCGCCTGACTTTTAAATTCTTTTGTGCTGATTGAATCATTCCAACCCGCGTTAATCTTATCCAGAACGAGATCGTTACTGATTATGTTCATGGGAGAGCTGTTCCTGAATCTTTTTAGATGCGTATGGCAGGTATTCTTTGCGCTCTTGCGGCGACATCTGTTGCAGGAAATGTGTTTGTAGCTTTGGGCTAATGTTTTTGAAATGCAGTTTGCCCGCCGATATGCTCTTTTCTTTATCCATCTTATCAATGGCCGCGTCACTCATCCCAAGGTCGTGTAATTCTTTTCTGATACTCAAGGCCGCATGGCCGTCATTACTAAGCAACGCATCTTTATATCTAGCCCGCGCTTCAGATTTCTTTTGTGCTTCCTGAGTTTTTTCTTGAGGCAAAGTCTTGTACCACTCGGCTAAAATATCGTTATCAAGATCGGACCTCCCAGTCCACGCCGGCGCTGACGGCAACCCCAGGACCGGAAATAATTTATCTCGCCAATCCGCTCCGGGTTTAGGGTGCAAAGTCGGCTCCCAACTCATGGGCAAGCTCTGCGTTAAGACATACCCTGTGAATTGCCCCATCTGATTCGCGAAATTCTCATGCGGATCAACGATTTGTGTTCCGCGATAATCCTTGTTCGTGCGAAATAGATCGTCAAGCATCACTAAATCAGGTTGAAGCTTATACTTGAAATCATCGAATACCGCCTGAACCCAATTCTTCTCATGCATGGCGTGCCATAACGAGTACGGGTCCGTTGAGAAAAACGGCATTTTTAGGCGTTCATCTTCGCCATTCTTCTTTTTGCCAATTCGAGGATAAAACAAATCCCTAATCGTTATCAGGCCGCCGCCGAACGCCGCCGTGATTATGGCGTTCTTCATGAACGTGCTAGCCATGTAATGAAACCAGTACATGGTATTGTTCGTCAGGAGGCGCTGCGCTACCGGTCTCCCACCTTCCAGCCTGAACTGCTTGATTAGTTCGTCAGCGTGATAAACGTTATTTGTCAGATCGTGCACCATCGCGGCGTGCGTTCTCCACGCGCCTATCCTCCACCCCAGCGACGTAAACATTGCTTGGCCTATTAGTTTCGCGTTTTTGGGCCAGAAAACGTTGTCGTAAAAGACCTCGCCAAACCGTGTATCAACCGCGCGCCCGATCTTACGAAGTTCTACCTGGCGCTCCATGCTGTTCTCGGGTTTCATCAATTCCGGACGGCGATCGAATAAGTTAGCGATCTCTTTATCCGCAGCGTACATCTTCATTGACGGAATCCAGCGTTTGAAAAGACGCTCCTGGAAAGGGGACATCGTGGCCACCTTATAGAAAATATCATAGGCGGGTATTACCGTGCGTTTGGCGATTGGTGCGGTTTCTTCAAGCCAGCGCGCTACTTGTTCCCGGCGTTCCTGACTCACAACCGGAGCTATCCCGGATTCCCTGTGATACAAAACCTGTTGCTGTTCTTCGGGTGAAAGATCTTTCCAGCCGACACCTTTATCTCCGTTGTAGAAATCCAGGATGTGCGAGTATTTACCCAACGTAGCCTGCAACGTTACCTTGATGCCCCCGGTTGACACGTTGGCGAGCGCGTCCAGCAAATCTTTCCCGGTACCCTTACTGGCCAAAAACTTCTCAGTTGTAGCCGCCAGCTCGTTCCCGAGCGAAATATCCAGCATATGAAATGCGTGGAATGTTGGTCCTCCCAAGCGCAGCCCGACCGTGTTACGCTTCAAGGTATTAGCCCATTTAAATGGTTGGCCCCATAGATTGTCATACAGCGTGGCCCGGTCCCAGGCCCGGTGAAGCATGAAATCAGCATCCTTATGAACCATGAACATTGCACCATTAGGGGAACGGACCCGAGTGAATTCGCCTGATTCGGTAATCTCTTTCTGAAACTTTACCGGCATCGATTTTAGTTCTTTTGTCGGGATAGCTAGCCCTTCTTCGGTGAACCTGTTTAACGCACGTACACGAGCCTGCGCTTTCAAGGAATCGTAAAGACGCACCTGGAACATGCGTTCAAAATTGTATGTCTGAAGTTCAATACCCAACCTGTGAAGCGTTACCAGATCAGGGATTGCCCTGTGTTTCATAAAACTCGGGTCGCCCCATCGGGTGCGTATGTACGATTCGACCCTTGCCATGTCCGCTTTATTTTTGATTGCGCGCGGAATGTAGGTATCGACAAGATCATAATGGATATCGTTTCTTTCATCCATTCTGGCTGTTGCGTCAGCTATCGTGCCATACGTTTTAAGAAGAAAATCAGCCTGCGGATTTCCGGTTGATTTCTTTTGTTCCCGAAGTTCCGCCCAGCTCTTGAGCGTTCCGTCATCCTTTGAATTCCAGAACGCATCTCTGCGATCGGCATGATGACTGAATTGCAAATCGTCTTGAACCTTCTGACGAGTGAACGTGATATTCATTAACCGCTGACGATCTGCAGCCATCTCAGTGTTTTCTCGTGCTATGATGGCACCGGCTTTTGTTGCCCGTTCACTGATAGATTCCGGTTCCCAGTAACGCCGCCAGCTTTCAGCAAATTTCGATACACCTGTCTTTTCTGCCGCTGTCTCTAATCCGGCGCGCACCTTCGGCATGGTATCCACCAGAAAATCCGCAAGCATTTTGGGAGCGCCCCCAAACCCGAAATAGAATTGGGTACTCACCTGATCTTTTGCGGCGTCCGAAATTTTCGGGAACCTGATCAGTAAGCGCGGCTCGCCGTATTGCTTAACAGCCGAGGTGCGCTGCTCGTCTGTAGCGCTCGGCCAATGCCCAACATCGAGCACAAGGTTGCCTTTCCTGTTCTCCTTATCTATCCAGGAATGCAAGTCAGTGACCGACATCCCGGTCTTCTTCGCTAAATCGGAGATGAAAACAGCGCTACCCTGCTGATTCTTCAATAATCCTTTATACGCGTCATGAATCAGCGCGGCGGGATTAGTCGCGACCGGGCTGACTTCAGGCTTTGTCCGCCTCTTTGTCTTGAGCGAGTCAGGTTGCAGGATAACAGGACCGCTTGGTTCGGTTGGGGTAACGCGCTCGGCCCTGGGAGTTGGCAGTTCTGGCGTAGGCGAATCCTTCATCGGGATAACGTCATCTCGCCATTTCAGCATCAACTGCCCGACCTCAGCCTTTTGCTTGTCCGGGAGGAACAGCATCGCTTGATCGGTTAACTCTAGAGCTTTCTGGATATCGCCGCTCTCACGCGCCTGAAACGCTTTATCGATTGATTCGCTAGCCGCTTTGGGTAAACGCTCTCTGCCGTGCCCCATCATCGCCCCAAGAACAAAATCAATCGCGCCAGTTGCCGCCGTTTTGTCGAGGTCATTATCCTTGTTGCCGGACAAGAACCGTTGTGCCTGCTCTTCTCCCATCCCAATAGCGGCATTCCATAAACCGCTAATCAGCCAGCCACGTGGATTATTCATCATCCATCGCATTACGCCAGCGGCCCCTCCTGCAACTAATCCTTCCGGCGTAGAGTTCGGATCTTTAGCTTCCTTGGCATCTGCCTCCGTACTTACCCCTGCGGAAGCCATCGCCCAGAGAACTGCTCCGGTGGGGGTAAGATTTGGCAAGAAGGTTACAGCCGCTTCCGGGGTTGATCCGATTGCTGTCCCTACAGCAGCCCCGAGATGACCAGCGATCCCTTGCGGCTTTGGTGCCTGAATAGCTTCGCCTTGCGCTTTTTGCTGTTTACCCCAGTTAAACAGCGCCGCGGCAGTCTCGCGGAATCCTTTATCAATTTCCCCGTAGCTTTCCTGCAACGCGCTTCCTACCGCATCAGCGTGCAGCGCTTTGGTTATTTGACCGAGTCTATCATTTATCCATGCATCGCTGTCAGTGAACGCTTTTTGCATTTCCTCGTTCTTCTGCCCGATGTTTTGCATCTTTTGCGCAACATCCCCGGTTGATGCGTACCAAGATTTAACTAGATCCGGGATTAGGGGTTTTAGGAAATTCTTTGTAGCCCCGGAGACGCCCGTAGGCGGTGTCATCCGATCTTTGAAATCGTCTGCGCTTTCATTCGGATAATACTTTTTACGGATTCCTTCAGTAAATACCGTGTCACTCTTGTCTTTGTACTCCGGATACAACGCCCGGAGTTGTTCAAGGGGCGCTTGATATTTCTTTACGAACTTCTCGTAAACGGTCTGGCTATCGGCCTTCTCGTACTGCGGGTACTGACTCTTGATCCGGGATGTAACCGAGTCAGGTGAAAGGATATCGTGCGGCTTATCTTCAGCGCTCGTCGGGTCAACATAATCCTGGCTTGATGCCGGGGAGATCGCCTGACTCAGATCGTATGGCGGATATTCTCGTACCGACGCGCTGAGGCCAAGGTGTGACCCGCCTGTATCTGGTGGATGCGATGGAGCATAAACATCAATGCGCCGATTCCCTTCAGGCGCGGTATCATCGTCGCGGTACGTGCGCCCGCCATGCTCGAACACTTGACCCGTGGATGACCCTGATACGCCAAACCGAGCCATGCGTTCAGACTTCGTTAACGCAACGGAAGTAAGTTCAGGGGTGGCGACTAACTGATTATCGCGATCCCCGATGCCGAGCGCGCTATTAGTGTCCGGGGTTGAATCGCCTTCGTATCCGTAATACGTTATTTGTGGATCGTTATCCGCCATTTTACTGAATCCCTAATTCCAGAGGATCGTTACTGCTGGAACTCTTCTTCTCTTCCTCGATCTGCTTAGCATTCTCTTTCCTGTCTTTCAGGAACTGACTGAACGGATAGAGTTCATACGCTTTCTCGCGTTCGTCATCGTTTCTCGCCGGATCAACTTCGCCCTTGGATTTTTCAAGGATCATCTGCCGCCACTCCGCCAGCGGCCCGGATCTGTAATCCTTGGCGGTCTTCCCCACTAACCCGTTTACAACTTTCTGCTGCGCCTTGCGCTTTGCTTCCAGGTTTTTCACCAGCCCGTTTAAATTCTTTTGTTCTGCAACGGCCTGAAGCTCATGGTCATGGTGCAGCGCCGCCTTCATGCGGATAAGATCCATCTGCTGCGACAAATCCAAGCGCTTGTTGGCCAGGGTTTCACGATAACTTGCAAGTCGATCGGCATTTTCCTTGTTCTTTATCTGCCACAGCTCATGAAACTTTTGCGCGTTTTCTTGCGCTTTGGCGTGGCGACCTTGTGCGATACCGGAAAACAGCGATCCCAGGCCGCTCATCATGGCCCCTTGCGCATACGGATTCCCGCTTTTCCGGCCAAAGACCGTAAACGCGATTGCAGCGATTGTCGCTAACCCTGCCACAGTCTGGGAAATTCTGTTCTTGGTATCCTGCGGAAGCTGCGGCATTTGCTGGTTTTGCGCAGGCGGCGCGGTCGGTTCCTGCATCTGCTGCGTGAAATGATCTACAATAGGCTGCATCTCGGCACGATATTTCTCGTGCTCGTCATGCGTGCGTTTGACGATGTCTTGCTGCAACTTGTTGTACTCATCATCCTGCTTCTCTGCCGGTACGTCTTCATTTAGCCCAGCCGCCAGCGGCGAATCAGCCGGAACATTAGGATCACTTGGGGTATCAACCTCAACCCGGGAAGGGTCTGGAGCGGAATCGTCTTCGGCCATCAGCAATTTTACGCTAAAATACGGTTAATAACTACTTTCAAATATGGCGAGATTGCGTCCTTACTTAATGTGGTGAATGGTTCACCTTTAAATGAACGCGCAAACTCAATTGCTTCCAGAGCATCAGCCTTTTTCTGTTCTTGACATAGGGCGGCTTCGGTTAATGGTCGATAGGTATTGGGATCGAATGTCATTGCCACCAGGGCATCGTCTTCTTCTCCATCCCGGTACATCTCAAAAATGCGACCAACCCCAATTACCCCGTACCGGTGCATCTCGGCGGCGCGTAGGGCTCCCATTGAGGCCGCGCCTATCACAATTGTTCCTTCAAGAAGAGCGTAGACTATTTCCTTATGCCAGACGGCGAGAGACTGATGGAAAACGCCGTCCAGTAGTACAATTGCCCGAGGCGCAATGGTAATTACGTCGCGCAGGATGTCGCCTTGCGCGGCTGGTGGTCGCCACAGCTCGCCTGGTAAAGACTCCGGCATTGCTCCGAATAAGCTTGGGCCAACGTAATAAATCGTGTGGGTTTCCATAGTGCGCTCCTTGGCTGCTCGAGCGTCGGGATAATCGCCTTGACCGCGTGCAAATCGCCTAGCGGGACATGCTTAAAATATAATTGTTCCCTGAACTGCCCCAAGCGATCAAGCACGAGACTTAACTCGTAATCAATCTCAAGGTCTGTGGTCGGTTTCGTGTTCATTTTGTGATGAATCGGTAAGCTATTGAATTTCGCCATGTCGTCACGCGAATCGCGCGCCTTGGACGCCGAGTAATCCCGGCGCAACACATCGTCGCGCGCCCCTGAAATAAACACTACCCGAGATTGTATCGCTTCCAGGCAGGCGCGCTGCGCTGCGCGCCCAGGGTCGAGGTCGCACCCGAGCCCGGCAAACGCGCCGGTGCCGCCGAACTCGTCAAAGAGAATCGCCCAGTAAACAGGGATCGGGATATCTACCGTGCAATAGAGCAAGTAGAGTTCGAGCCCGGCGCTAGCGCAAATCTGGTAAAGCTCTGAATCTTCAATTCCGACGCGTGGCGGGAAAACCCCGAATCTGTCCCATGAAGCGTATCGCAACGTTGTCGCGTCGCGCTCTACTAACTCGTAAATCCCCTGGATAAAGGCGTCCTCGAAACTCCCGCCGACAGCTTGCCCGCTGGACGACATTTGGAAATCGACTTCATGTTTCTCGAATCGTTCCGGGGTTCTCCATGCCATCCAGACCATGTCACTCGGAGCAATCGCCTGGCTGTTGTCAATCCATTTAGTGATAAACTCTTGTGCAATCGGGGTTTCGGGCGTCCATTCCGAATCCTTGGCAACCGCGAAATCGAGTTCATTTCCGAATGGAGCAACGCGGAACTCGCCTACAGGATTTTCGAACGTTGCAAACTCGATTCCCTCTGCAATAGCCCCGGCTCTAGCCATTTCCGGCGCGCGAGATTTACCGGCATTTACGCTGATGACGCGCGCAGCCGGACGGCATGTCGAATACACAGGGACGCCCACACAATCAAGCCCGGTAATATTCCCGATTCTCGTTATTTGGAACCGCTTAAACAGCTCATCTACGGCGAGCGAGTTTAGATATTTCCCTGTATCTTCCCTGTACCGGGAGCGCGTCATTTCAAGGCGAAATTCATCACGAACCTGAAACAATATTTGATTATCGGTCGATTCCTGATTGCCCGAGAAATATCCCAGGCGTGCCGCACATAAAGTTTCCTAAGCCATTTCGGAGCATTGAAAAGCATCCAGCCCCGGAACTCTATCCAGCGCCTGTCCTGGATTCCGTAAGCTTCGCGAGCCAGCGCGCAAAAGAGAGCCCCTAACGCCGTTAACGCAGTACCGACCCCGGCGAGCAAACTACCACCCCCTGCCGCCGCTCCTGCCCCTGCCGCTACCCCAGACGCATCTATGGCTGTTACTGCACCTACACCCGCTGCGCTAGATGCTCCAGCTACTGATCCTATTCCGCCAAATAACCCGCCTAACCCTCCCAACAACCCACTTCCGCCGCCGCCGCCACCGCCGCTTCCGAGCAATTGACCCAAGCCCCCCATCATGCTTGACATGCCTTGCTGCTGGCTTTGCGCGGCAGCAATTTGCGCTTGTATAGCAGCGCTCGCGTTTTGCGAGGCTGCGCCTGTCTGGATATTGAACGCCTGCAACGAATATCCGAACGCGCTTAACGCGGTCTGCATCATGCTGCCGAACACTCCGTACCCTTGCATGGCCTGGGTCCACATCTGGCTTTGCAGCCCTGAAGATTGACTTGCGACTGACGCTAACTCTTGCGTAAGCGCAGCTTGTTCGCCAAGGGAAAGTTCCTGGCCTGCCAGCGCAATTTTCTGGCTCGCTTGCCCAAGGTTGTACTGCTGTTGCGCCTGGCTTTCCTGGCCGAGGCCGACTTGCTGCTGTTCAAGGCCGACTTGCTGTTGGCCAAGGCCCAATTGCTCTTGAGCCTGAGCCGCCGAGATATTGCCCTGGACGAGTTTTCCCGCCTCCGCCGCGCCTGAAAGGTCAGCCTGGCCTTTCATCTGTTGCAGCATTGTGGAAGAACCCAAGCCTTCACTGGCGAGTTGAGCTGCTAACCCGGTCTTCTGGCTTTGCACGGCCTGGTCAACAAAAGCTTTCTGAGACGGGTACAACCCTGCACCGGTTGTAGCGTCAGTCAGCATTCCCTCGCCTTGATTAAACACGTTCTGACCCTGTCCCACGATTGAGCGCCCGGCTCCAAGCAGCCCTTGACCACTGGAGAGTAGCTGATCCCCCTGCCCCATGAACCTGTTGCTTTGCGCGGTAGCTGCATTAGTGAGCCCCTGGGTTTGGTTCATGAGCCCAGGAATCATGTCGGTGGCCGATAATTCCCTGCCGATTGTATTCCAGGCGTTTGAAAGAAATGGCCCAAGCAAATTCGCTTGCTGTTGAGCGGCTGTGGGGACCCCAAATTGCTGCGCTACCTGGTCCGGCGTTAGTCCTTGCGCTTGAAAAGAGTTTATATCAGCTTGAGATAAGCCCGCCTCCTGCCCTACCTGTTGCCAGGACGTACCGCTTGACCCGCTTGATCCGGCAGTTGGCATCATGCCAAGACGTTGCCCTGTTATACCGGTTGCTGCTGGACCGCCCCCAAGGGCCTGGCCGCCGCCCGGCCCGAACGCGTTCCCAAAAAATTGTCCCACCGTCATGCTTGGAGCATTTGTCCCCTCACTGACAAGCTGTGAATTAGGGTCTATCATTTGCCCTGGCTTGCCCACCCATTGTCCATCCGGGGATCTAATCAAAGAATACCCGGCTGTTTTCAACTCTTGCAGTTGATCCGGTGACAACGATCCGAAGCCGCTGCCGCCTCCTGTTCCCGGAGCGGATCCGGCTCCGGGCGCGCCGGCTGACTGTACACCGGGCGTTCCTCCATACCCTGGAGTGCTAGAAAACCCTGGGAACTGTGCTGCAGGCGTTATAGCGGAACCGCCTGTGTACTGGTTCCATGCGTTGTACGCCGGCGTATTCCCGAACCCGAGGTACGAACCGCCCTGCATGGCGTTACCGCCTGTAGCGATATCGCTGGCCCAATTGGCCATCCCGAGTATGGACGGCAAGGTCGAAGCCGCGTAATATCCCATAGGGTTAAAGTTATTGTACGCGAGGTCGTTTACACCTTGCGGAACCTTTACCTGTGGAACTGAACCGCCGCCGCCGCCTTTCTTTCCCATGATTAGTGACCGATTAAAATGGTTGGAACAAATCTTACTCGATAATTGCCCGTGGATAAAGCGATTAGAGGTTTCCGGGAATGAACAAATGACGCCGGCTGAATGGTTGCGGCTATGGATTTCATGGGGCGCGCCTAAGGAATTTTTCTGGGTCCTGGGACAGCCTGACCCGTTCGCCGCAATCGTCCTGCGGCCAATAGCGCACGATATGGTTGAGCGGATCTCTAACGATTATTTCGGAACAATCTGCGAGTACGATCCGCGTGGTGAAATCACGATGGTAGATTACGCGTATGGGCCCGGACACTATGACATTCTCTTGGCCGTCGCCCGCGCTACTGATCGCCGGTTGCTCGCCTGGGAACATCGAAACAGGGTTCATGTCGTTCATATGGATGAAATGCCTAGGTCCCGGCTGCTGCTCGGGCGGCCAGCTCAGTAAAGTACGGAGTTAAACTCGCGTACAGGGATTGGAGCGTTACAACCTGCGGATTTAAGGCCGAGGGCGAAATCTGGTTCAATGTCATCTGCGTTATTAACCCGGAACAGGTTTGCGCCTGGGCGAACACCGGGAGGGCCGCTTGTTGAAACAACGCTGCGAATTGCGCGTTGGTAAGCAGAGCGAATGGATTTGTTCCGTTAGCCATTTTACAGACTCAAAAGAAATAAATTCGTGGTCAAAGCCTGGCCATAAAAATATTGCGTAGCTCCGGCTGCGATACTGAATCCGGCTGTTGTCATATTGGTTTCAGCTCCAGCCGATGCAAATACCGCCAGAACACTGGTAAACGTAGTGTTTGCAGCATTGGTTCCTCCCAACTTTAAAACTAACGCGCCGCCGCTTGTGTTCTGGCACCGTATTAAAACCGGCACCGACACAGACAGGAACGTCAGGTTCAGGGTTATTGCCGCCGTGATTGATAAATTGACCGTGACGCCAACCGCCCCGGAACAGCTCACCGTCTGGTTTGTGGACACCGACCCCAGGCTTGTCGCTACGCTGGACAATGCCCCCGCTGGAAGCGAGCCCGACGTTTGCAGTATTGCCGCCAGACCGTTTGGTGTCATCAACTGATTCATCATGATCGACAACTGCTGCACAAATACGCGCGCCTGATCTTTTTGCGTCAGATCATAGGTTTGAATCTGCTGCGGATTGAATGGGAAAGGCATCGTATTATCTATGCGGACAACGCCAGAAATCCGTTTCCTGTCACTCCTGTGTAAATAACCCAGGAACCAGCGGTACAGTTTAAATTACCGGGAACCATATTAACTACCGATCCGCCCAGGTACGAAGTCGGGAACACGGAAACAACCGAGCTATACGCTGTGCCAGCCGAGTCAGTTAACGCCAGGCCGTAAGTAGTGCTGCTGGTGAAATTATTGTTGTAAGTGACACTGACGGGCACCCCCGGACCGACATGCTGCAATGTGAGGATTGTGCCGGTGTTAGAGTTCCATGAAACAAAAGCCGATATTGACCTCGCTCCCGCGCAATCAACCGTGGCGTTACCTATCTGGTTGACAAGCGAGATAATCTTTGAAGGCGGGGTTATTATCCTGAAGCTTGTCCCGTCATAAACCAGTACTGAAATTCTGCCGGCAACAAGCTCCCCGGGGGCTAGCGTTGCGCCCAGAGCGGTAAGCACCGTTTTATTCCCCAATGAGTTCACGTTTATGACGCTGGCCCCGGTATTGGAGTTGGCCGGCGTTACGGCGAGGATCATGCCGGACTGGTAAGATGTGGGCGGGCTGGCCAGCGTTACCACGTAATTATTGGCGCTCCCTGTGTCAACTGCGTAACTGCAAAGACCTATCCCTGAATCGTTGACCAGGTTGTTCAGGGAACTAAAATTATCGGACAATGTCGTTACCGGCTCTGAACCCGTAAACACCGACATGTCCCAGGGCAATGTATTGGGTCTAGGCATAGATCATGAACCCCATTTTACTTGAGTGATTTCGGCTTCCATAGATACGGATTCAAGCATTGCGCCCGCGCCGTTAAGAACAAGCTGCGCCCCGAATCGCCGCGCGATATCGTCAATCCCAAATTCCCAGAACTCGTACTGTTGCGACGCTGAAACCGTCCAGGTAATGTTTACGCCCGCCGTCCACGTTATTGGGTTCCCGTTTGAATCGGTGAAGATGACAGTTGGAGAATAGCTTTGCGTATTGCTCGTAAGGTTTAGCGAATTACCGTTTTCGTCATACCCGGAGAGCGTTGCGTTTGCTGTTCCGTTCAGCATTAAAGATGCTCCGAATCTGTACATACGCTTAAAGAACGCCGATTGGCCGAAGGACCAGTACTTGAAACCGATCGTCGAATTAATCGCGTTCGCAGTGTTTGAATACATCTGGAAGATATTGGTGCCATCGCACCCGAACACCTTGCTTGCACCGGTCGTCTGATCGATGTCGCTGGATATAAATTTCTCGTTGGAAAGCACCGTCCTGAACCATTTCCCTTTCACCTGTGACGCGGTGTCAATCGCGATCCCGAACACAGTCAACGTCGAGTCAGTCGCGTAATTGGATTGCCAGAACAGGCACGGCACATTGTAGATGTACCCGAACGCGGCGAACAGGTTAGAGTTAGCTCCAAGGTTCTGGAAGAACCCGTCAAGGGGCGTAGATAACTTGGTTGGGAAAGTCCCCTGCAACGCCCAGATCCCGTTCTTATTCGCCCAATAAAGTGTAGACCCAAGCCCAATAATGCTCCAGCGCGACGAGGTTCCCACCCGGTTCTCGATCATGTTGAGTTGGAAATTGACTACAGGCGGGGAGCCGACATCGTAAATGTTCCCCAGGACTTCAACCCAGTCATACCCGAAAATGTAGAGTAGCCCGGCGAACGGGTATAGGGCGATAATGGGAGGCTGCGCGTCAGACTGGGTTATAACGAAAGACCCTGCATCGCCGCCAAGCGAGTTAAACGTGTTGGCGTTCGTGAACGTGACAGTGTTGTTATGCGCCATCCATAGCCGCCCTGAATACACCGTGATGATTTCGGCTGGTTGCGCTGTAAACACGGTCGCGAACGTGGCCCCGTTCCATGAATAAATCTTCTGGGCAACCGGATCGGTAAAAAGAATTGTGGTTCCCTGCCAGTTGGCGATGTCGCTTGTGGCCGCCATGCTCGTTGCGCCGCTTACATCGGTGATTGTGCCGCCAAGTGATACCTGGTAAATGTGTCCGTTCGCGCAAAGGAAGTATAAATACTGCCCGAGATTCAAGGTCTGCGCACTCATCCAGATTGCTGCGCTTGCCAATGTCGCGAGTGTTGCGCCGTTGGCCGGCACCTGGCGAACCGAATTTCCCATAGGTATCCAGTTAATCAGCTCGTCAAAATCGGTATCGGGAATCGTTAGGCGCGAGTACGTGTCGTACTTGTTGAGGCTACCCCATGGTTGACTGTCGCCTGGAAGGCTTACGGTCTGGATTAGCTGCGGTTGCCCTGTGCCTCGTTGAGCGATAACTACTCCTTCCTGTAATCCAGTTGAAACGCCATTTTATATATTCCTGTTCAGCGCAGAAAATGGCGGCATTTGCGAGAGCATCATGTTCTTTTCCATCTCGTAATGAATAATGAACTCGTCCAGTCGGCTTTTGTCCTGTTCGTAATAGGTCGCCCACCGAGCTGCCATCAGGGGTACAAGCTCCGAGAGCGGGTCAGGGATAGCAGTCTCAACATTAGCCGGGTCAGTAAGGTTGTTCGGCAAGTACAAACAATCAATTTCCGCCGTGTAGTCCGGCCCGGGTGGCGTGGGCCCCAGGAAGAACACGCCGTACCCTTGCATACTCCATGCCTGGCACATGCTTTGGAACGGGTTCGACCGAAATACCCGGTTAAAATCGCTCCAGGCGAGGCGACGCAATGGCATGTAAAAGGTCGTGGTCTGGATAAAGTTGATGTTTAGGATCGCCTGGATATTGCGCGCCGGTGGAGATCCAGGCAACGATTGTACGGCAGCCAGGACAAGGCCGAATCTGTACGCTTCCTGGCCTTGTGTTAACGCAATGGTCGCGTTAACGCGAGTAGCGTTTGTATCGATTGCAACCCGGTCGCGTGCCAGGTTAACGTACTTCGTGATGTCAGAGTCTAGCTTCCAGAACCGTTTATTAGCGTCCCGCAATAGGTTGCGCGTGAGGTAAATGTAATCTGAAAGAAGCACATTTAAGTTTTCAGGTTATCGAATTCTGCCGTGGTCATTGAACGCGGTGTTTTAACAATCCTGAAATCAATCCCGTCACTGAACCAGGCGCGGAATTCCTTGAACGCTTTGTGGTCGCGATCTTCGGTGCGACCGTGCGTAAGGCCGTAGGGCGAATAACTGGCCATCCGGTTTGAGTACCAGCTTTGAGAACCGTCGGGACTGACGTCTCTCTTTTCCCTGACAAGTTTTCCGCCCTGCACCTCAACGGCAAAATGGAAATAAGCTACTTCGTATGGAACGACGGTAACGTGATCCACCGGGTACTGGTAGCCTTTGCCGCCATAGAAGAGCTCGGGCTCAATCGGCCCTTTGTTGCGCACGGCGATCTTAACGTCCTGGAACGTTTTGCCTTGGCGCTCGTTTACAACTGAATCAGTATTCGGATTCATGGTTACAGGTTCGGCCAGGCGCGCAATCGATAGAATGTAAAGGACGGGTTAGTCGCTCCCAATGCCTGGAACCGCACGTTACCGCCGTCGCACACGAGTATACCCGGAAAGAACGTGGTGACAGAAACGGTCGCCGTAAAGATCGTTGTCCATGTAGCGACTGCGGTCTGAATCTGGATTGTGGACCCGGTTGTAGCGCCGTTTGTGATCGAGATATATCCGGCTCCCGGAGCTGGAACAAACAGGCCCGTGCCCGCAACGATTGTCTGAGTTTCCGGAATAGCGAAATCGCAGCCAGGAACATCAACAAGAGCGGATGACGGGAGGCCCCAGTTGGCGTTAAAGCTGAACGCGCTTTGAAGCTGTGGGTTCGCTCCAAACGTAATCGGGGTTGCCGTCAGAGTTGTCGTGGCCGCCTGGCTCATTACGACAGACGTAGCGTTGGTGATGGATGCAATCGTGGTTCCAACTGGGATGCCTGAACCCGAAATCCCCTGACCAACCGCGAGGAAACTCGTGCCCGTTACCAGGGTGTCAAGCGTGGTGTTGGTATGCGTGTTCCCGTTCTGCACGATACCCGAATAGATCCACGCGCCTGCGGTCGGGATCGGAGTGAAAGCCGGATTAGCGTTAAATGCTTGAGCCATAAATTATAAGGTTGCGGTGTTTTGAATACCGTAGAGCACCGAACATGAACGAGGTTTCGTGTTAATCAGCTGCAAGAGCAGCACCGCGACTCCGACGTAGTTGAGTTGATAAGCCGGGACCATTGACTGGAAATCCACAAACTCCCAGTTAACCAGGCGATGAATGCGAAGGGTGAGGTAGTTGCAATTAAAGAACCAGATATTCCCTTCAGCCGCGTAGGGGTCCATGTAGATGGGGACGCCCATGACTTCAAGAGCCGGGAACGCGGACATGTACTGGTCAGTTGTCTGTTCTGCGGGGATGTACCGTTCCTGCGGGAGAAAATCTTGAGCCAACTGCGCCCAGGTGGCAGGCCCGGATATACCGAAATCAGGCTTTTCGCCACTGTATTTGGTCGTACCCGTTAGGTACAAAAGGGAGAGTGAACGCGTAATAGCGGCGGCGACATTGTAACGCTTTGACTGCCACCAGGTATTCCCGGCGCGCGCAATTCCGCCAAACGTCGCAGCGTTTGTTCCGTCATCAATCGCCCAAGGAAGACCGATCAGCTGCTGCGTATTTGTCGAGTTGGTAAAGAGCGAGTTAGCCAGCATGTCGCGTGCAGCGTTCCCGGCGTCTGTCATCCTGAGTTCAACAATGTCCTGGATCTTTTGCTCGTCCTGGATCAGGAGTTCATTGAGATAGACTGGAACTGGCACCAGGACCATCGTGTAAGCCCAGGCAGCAGGTTGAACAAACTGGACTAGTTGCGGGGCAGCAAACGTAGCCGTAAAATCGCTGTACTGCGGGGTAACGCCTTGCGTATACTGGACGTTGGCAGTCAGGTTATCCATGCCGCCTGATTCCTCCAGGGCGTTTGCCATGAGCCCTACGATAGATGGAGCGCTGGTATAAATCTGGCAGTAAGCGTTTGCCAAATATGATCGCCTTGTCAGCGCGCTTAACTGGTTGCCAAGACCGCCTGCCGGTTCAATCCCGGTTCCTTGTACAAGTGGGAATAATGCCATAAAATTTTATCTCTATTTCCCTCGTCTGTAAGCGTCCACAAGCGAACCAGTTGGAGCGCTTTCTTTCCATTTCTTGTCGAGGATTTCTTTGCGTTTGCGTTTATCGAATATGCCGCTCTTAGGATCTTTGATCATTGCACGCCACTCATCTTCACCGTCCACGTGCCGGCTAAATGGATTCAGGGGCGCTCCGGTAGGATGGTTCGGAGCGTCCTGATACTGGTAATAGCGCGCGGCTTCGGCGTATGACCCGTACATGTTGCGATCCTTGATCATGCGCTCTTCAAGATCAGTGATCTGGGCGTCAGAGAAATAAAAGGGAGCCCCGCGCACCTCGCCCCGGCGCGACTCGATCATGTCGGTCTTGGATTTATCATCCAGCTTCTTTTGAAGCTCTTCAACGCGCTCCTGCCACGGTTTAAGGGCGGATGTGATTTTTTCCTCAACCTCAGCAGCAGCGTCTATTTCAGGGACAGAGGCTTGCGGATCAAGCCGTTTATAATGAGCGAGCAAATCCCGGCGCGCCTGAGGGTCGCGCGAGAGGATATTAAAAATTCTTGCTTCAGCGTCTGGGATCTCAGCCATTAGTATTAAGTCTCGGAGAGCCGGAGATTCTGCGGGATACCAGGCGTTGGAACGGGCGGAACAACAGGCAGGGTAAAGGTTAGGCTAGCAGAAGCCGCGCTTGCGCTACCGGCGAGAGACGCTTTGACGGTGACTGTGTAAGTGCCATCCGGAGTGCTGGACAAGTCAAAATGCAGATCAACCGAGCCATCGGTTAGGACGCGCGCCGGGCTATCGATGTCAGCGCCACCAATGCCTGAAATAACAAACTGGTCAGGCTTCACAGTGTCGGATGCGGGGTAGGGGTCGCATACAAGAAACATGTCAATCTCCTTTTTATTTACCTGCCTTGATTGTGCGCCCAGCAAACTTAGCGGGCTGAAACTTTTTCATGTCGATTGGCGCAATGTCCGGGATGATCCTGGGACTTACGAGCGGTCCGGGATCAAGTTGATTAGAATCGCGCGGATCTTGCGGTTTAGATGATTTAGGACGTGGAACTGCCATAAATTATTTCCCTGCTTTCAGTGTTCGGACGATGTAATAACTGGGATTTTCCTGCACCTGTTTTGGAGCGCCTTTCATGAAATTCAAGTTCGGGTATCCCAGGGATTCAATAATGATACCGCGAATGAGTTGTTTCCCGGGGTCGTACATGCACGGCCTGAATTTTGCGCCTGAAGGATGTTTAAACATTGACTGTACCTAGTGCTTCCTGACTGTCATAAAGCCCTTGGGCAATTGCGCCGAACGCTTCTATGCGAAGAAGCTCGTCGAGTTTGTCGCCGTCCATCAGATGCATGAAAAGCGCGTTGGCGGTCTTTTCTTCCATATGAATTGTGACAATCATATATTGCCTCCGGATAAAGCCGGTATAGGGCCTGTGGGCGGCTGCGGCATAGGACCGGCTGTCTGAGGTGCGCCACCCGGCGCGCCTTGACCTTGCGGGATCTGGTTTAGCTGCGGCATTTTACCGCTCTTAGCCACGTCAGAATCCGGTTTAAAATGTTTGATGAGGGCGCGAATAGCTGTGTCGAAGGCTTTAGCTTCTTCGCTGTAAGGATCGAACATGACCCGGCCGAAATGGAGCGCGCCAACGACTTTGCGCCCGATCTCGCGCCCGAACGCTTCGAGGCCCTGGGCAGGAACGCTTTTATCTATTGCGCCTGCACCGCCTGTGGGTGGCAGCGTACCGGTAGTTTCGGGACCCGGAACTGCTGCCGCCCCTCCGCTCGGAACCGCGCCGTCCGGAGGTTGACCGGACTGGGGAGCTGTAGAGGGATCTTGTCCTCCGCCTGGTGGCATTGGGATAGGCATCCCTACAAAAGTTCTAACGGTTCCCAGTGCTAATTAATGTCGGCGACCTTTTCGTCGTCCGCGCTTGAATTCAACTGGAATAAACACGCTCTAGAACCCTCCTTTCTAATAGTTTTTCACTATAGAGAGGGGATTTGACGCGCAATCAAGGGCTTTTATTTCATTCGCTGCCGGATGCTTTGCCTTTACCGCTGCGTTTAGCTTGCTGCTCGAGCTGCATCCGGGTCTGTTCCTGAACTTTTACCCATTGGATTTTCCTAAGGTCGTGCAGGATTTTTCCTTCGAGGGCCGGGTGTAACATACGGACAAGTGTTTCCTGCGTAATTGCACCGTATCGCATAAGACCCATTGCGAGCTGGGCGTTATCTTCGACAAACAACGGATTCGAACTGTGACCGTCAACCCTAATGCGCGCGTCATCGGGGAACTCAACCAGAGAAAAAAGTTTACCATCTTCATCAACGACTTTCTCCGGTGAATACCGGCGCAGATATCTGAACAACATCTGGGCGCATTGTTGCGCCTGTTTCTCGATTGCCAGGCCCATGACGCGCATCTCAGCGCCGGCAACGCGCAAGAGGCCAGCCGCCATGCCTTCAGTCCGTACGCCAGCCTCTTGCCGCCCGAACATACTGGGCCGCATATTGGATTGATCCATTAAGAGCGCGTCAATGCCTTTGATATATTCAAACACCGACTCGGGCATTGTGGGAACGAACTGTTCGATCTTTGCTGTTGTGGATGTGGTCGTAATCTGACCGCCCGGTTTACGGAATGCAGCGAGACTTTCCTCGTAAGATTTTCCCATCCCGGTTGCAGCGGTCGGAGGGTTCAAAATCTGGTCGATCAGGTTATCCATGTCGTCCATCTTGCCGCTATACCAGTCCTGAAGTTTCTTTAGATCGTCTACGAGGGAGATTCCCCAGAAGTATTCGGGATGTTCTTCAGCACAGACTTTGACGAAGGGCAGCATCCCGGGTATGCCAATACGAGATATGGGACGATCCCAGACGATTGAGTTCCCGGTAACAGTGAATACGCGCCAGTCTCCCAGATCGTCGTCGAAACAGTAGAGATCGTAGAATCCATAGTATGTTACGGGCGTATTTGGAACGTAAGGTGATGGACCACCCTTCCAGTATTGCGCTTCGAACTGGGTTGCATTCGGGCCCATTGTAATGACATCAGAATCCGCGCCGCCCATAGTCGCGGTCGCAAGTTCTTTAAAGATTGAGTTGCGGTCCGGGTGCCGCGATATCCGCGCCTCAATCTCTTCAATCGTATAATAGTTGGTGAGAGACACGGCCTGTTGCCGTTCAAGCCGGTTAACGTCTTCACGCAATACCCCAAAATATTTCGGGTTAATGTTGTAGGAGATCAGATCAATCTTGCCATCGGTTCGGGGCCTGGGCAGCACCGAGATAATGCCGCACCCGTTTACGCGCGAGTGTTTAACGGCTTCAAAGAAGAGCGTGTCTAAGTCAGAATCAGTCCAGGCCTGGGAAACAACCTGGGATACCGGGTCACTGCGTTTATAGTTCTCGTCGGAATCCTCTTCAGGGGACACGTCCGCCCAGAACTTGATTGATTCAGGCGCGTACAGAAAGCTTGCCTGCCGGTTGACTACGGGCTTGACCTTGTTGGCCCGACCCCTGGAGATGTCGGTGCCGCCCTGCATGTAGTAGGCCATGTTCTCGTTGTAAAACGTTTCACGCGTCCCGCGGGTCGATGTGCACATCCGGACCATATCCAGGACTGTATAGAGAAGTTTAGTGGGATCGCGTGGCAGAATCATGGCTTTTTGATTACGACTACCTCTGCACTTTGCGCTCCAGTTATTTCAATGGCTACCTGGACATTACTGAAATTCCAGCGCACCCTGAAGTTGCCGTTATCACGCAGGAATATTAAGGGGTCCGCTAATACCCGACGCAATCCAGAAAGGGATTCACCGCTGCACGGGATTCCTTCTTCAACAGATAAATCGATTAAGTCCTGGATTCTCTGGCTAGCGTCCATTGGACCCGTTGATTTCCGTAACGTTCCCGCGCTCATCTGTGCGCGCAATCGTTTGAGTGCGCTGCGCGAGTTCGGGGTTGACCTTACCCACTTTTGTTCCGTAAGGAACGGGGGCGGTGGAAAGCTTTGACGGGTCGGGCAAGCTGTACGGCGATCCTTTGACGCTTAATGCTGACATGTCAACCTTGTATTGAGCGAGGTCCTGCGGGTTGAATGTTGCAGCTATCGCCGGTTGCGGGATACCGCCCGCGGTCGTTGCTGTACCGCCGCTAGTAATAAACGTTGGCCGTGATACGCCGCCTGAGTTCGTGAAGTTCGTAATACCGCGCCGTTTAAATTCTCGTTCAAGAATCGTGTCGGTCTTAACAGCGACCCGTTTAGTATTGATCTGGGGGGCGGTCCGATAATCGCGCCGGGCTTTGTGCCCGCACCGCACACAGATCGCGAGGAACGATTCAAAATCGTGCCCGCACTCTTCGCAATGATATTCGAGTAAGATCATCTGTAAGCCCCGCGCCGCCTGGCCATCTGCTTCTTTTCTTCCTGGTCTTTCAAATCTCTCATATAAACCGACTCACGCCAGTTGAGTATATTTGCAGTCAAGATTTCTGAGGGCGTGATTTCGCCTGACTCCGCGCGCTCTTCTTTCTTGAAGAAGTCTTCTGTAAACTTCGTTCCCCCGATATCAGTTTCCAATAATTGGACGTAGGCCATGGTTGCAAAACCCGTTGCCATGAGTCGGTGATCTTCTTTTCCGGTATCGATTGTGCCATCTTTAAGCCTCTGCATGAGTTCAATTTCTTCGAGTAACTCCATGCTTTTAATTTCCATTATGCCTTGCTCAAAAAAATCTCTGAACTGCGACAGCATCCGCACCTTATTATCCTGAGATGTGCGCCAATGGAAGCTCGCGTAATTGCGCCGGACAGCGTCGGGCCGGCTATAGACGTAATGACGCATGTTATCGAAGTGGCGTGATAACACCGGGTTATACCCGTGCGCAACTGAGGCTTGCAGCCGTTGCAACTCTTCCATAACAGCGAACCCGCCGCCTTGCAGTTCAACATTAAGGATGGTCTCAGAGTTGTAGGTGCCAGCCAGGTGCATGACAGCCCAGGCTAACTTGTAGGTAGGCAACTCGCGCCGGACAAACTCAGCTACTTGCACAGCTTTATCTGAGTAACATCTGAACACCTGTACGCAAGCGTGGTCGCCTTCTTCGTTAGCGCCATAAGCCGGGTCAACGCCAATAACGTAGCGCACGCCCTGCCCTTCCCTGGGCTCGTCCCATGTAATGAGATCGTACCACTGCTCGCGCTTACTCACTTCCTGGATATCGGTCTCTTCGAACGAATCCCCGAACTGACACTGGAAACAGCGAGGGCAAAATTGCCGCTCTTTAACTTCAAGCCGGCGTTCGAGAAGTTTCGCGCCGTTTACGAACGTGCGCCCGCCGTAACGCCATGCGTATTCAGGAAGAGGCGGGTACTCCTGGTACATAAGTTCCAGGTTCCCGAATTTAAGTTCTTTCAAGTGCCAGCGCCACCAGCCAATTTGAGTTTCGGTAATCGACCAGCCGTAACGCCGCTTGACCGCATCAACCCAGAGCGCTTCTTCTTTGTTGGGCCTAGGGAACGTTCGCCAATACACGTTATATCGCTCAAGATCTTCAGGTACTTTAAGGTTAAGATCGTAATCAGATTGCAGCCACCAGCCTACAAAGATAAATTTCTTGCTCGTGTTATCCCCGCGTTCAGCTTCACGACACATATCCCGGAATATGTTTGGACCTTGAGCTGTGCCTTCGAACAGATAGAATCGGTTGGGATTAGTCTGGGCCAGGGATGATAGAAGCGAGCCCACGCCTTCCTCATCTTTCCATAAGCCTACCTCTGTGCCGTGGCAGCCGACGACGCCTGTGCCTCTGCCTAAACCGCCTTCGTCACGGCTGTTGGCGTTGTTCCAGATAATCTTTGACCGGTTACCGAAACTGATCATGTCCCGGTTATCGTCGTCGATTTGCTGCCGCCACTCGGGATGTTTAGCGAGACTTCGCACGAAGTCCCTGAGCAAAGAACGGTTATAGTTCGTCCGCTTGGAGTTGTCCGCGATAAAATTAAAAATGACGCCGTCATGCCGGAAACACCAGTATAAGTCAAACGCCAATCCGAGTGTGGTGATCCCGGATTGACGGCACTTAAGGATAACGAAGAAATGGATTCCCCGGGAGAGGCCTTCGAGGATTTCGTCGAGCACATAAAGCTGGGTCCGCATCGGGATAAGGGGCACAAGCGCAGAGCTTGTTTCTTTATCCCCTTCTTTAGCGGGGATTGAGAGCCGTTCGCAGAAGGCTAAGAACGTCGCGCGATCTATCCCGGACACAGTTTTGGTCATACCTCTGGAGGGTCGCCTTCCCGGACAAAATCACCGGCTGCCTTGATTTTATCTTTTAATTCCTGAACTTCAGCTCGTAGCCGTTCAAGCTCCGAGTCTCGCTCGCGAATATCTTCGTAGCACTGCGCTATTTCCCTGGCTGCTACTTCACTCATAGATTTGGAGGCGCGTAGCAGCGCACGTAATCGACGTACATAAATGACGGACTGATTGCTCCGGAGGTGCTGTACATAGCAAAGTCAATCATACAGTAGAGCGGCAGCGTTGCTTCGGGCGGCGTAGGCACAGTCCAAATTTCGTATCCGTCAATGTAATAATGGATAAAATCCTTATTCACTAGGCAGCCGTATACGTGCGTAAAATTGGTGAGATTCCAGGATTGCACATGGCCGCTAGCGTAAACTTGGCCACCGGACCCGTTCCATACGTGCAAAACCTGGTGCGCTACAGAAGGCTGGCTACCGTAAGCTTCTAAGATATCGATCTCGGCGGTATTGTTGGCGTGCGGCAATATTCCGTTCGCGCTGGCCAGCCAGAATCCTGGCCACGTGTCGAGCTCGCCGTGCCAGCGGATTGCGCATTCCCAGTAGCCTAATGCCTGGGCAAATCCATTGGCTTTTGTATCCATGCTGGATAAGAGACACCCGAGCCATCGGTTTTTACTCGTATCGAAGTAATCCATCATGACCAGGACGCCGTTATTGGTGTACAAACGGTTCGGCCAGTAGCCGAATGCCGCTACCCCGAAATTCCCGTTGTACGGAGTGTTGGCAATCCATTTTGTGCCTGGCCCCCAGTTGGAGCAGGACAACGGTTCCTTAAATTCATCACTGAAAACCAGTGTATAACCGGCTGGAGGTGCCGCGTGTGCCAGGACGTGGATCAAGATAATCAGGGACAAAAGAAGGATTCGTGTTCGCATTTGTACATACCCTTGTAATCTTTATTTGACGAATCCGCAAACATCGCTTTAGCTTGAGGCTGCAACGCTTATCTTGGCGATTGTGTGTTCAGCCCCGGCAGGACAAGTGCCGTGAAAACTCTTTATCCTGCCGGGGTAATTTTTGTCTTTTTCTTCACTTGCACTTCTTTTTGTGCTGCACTAGTATGCTCAAATATTCACGGCATGACGATACCAGACGCAACTTTTAATGATTACTGGCCGGCGGTGAATCGCGAGCTGGTCAACCTGACCCAGCCCAGGGAACGGATATTTGTCTGTTGCGGGTGCGGCATGGAAAAGCGGGTGCGCGGCTTGCGCCTCAATAACCATTGGCATTATCGCAGCAAATGTCCGCAATGCGGGACCCTCGCCAGCACAATTGTCCGGCTCTCAACCAGATGCCCGGAGTGCGGCACGTTCAATACCGTTAACCACAAAAACCCTCTGGGCGGGTGCGGGTGCATGTTGCGATGAGCGATTTTACGGGCAATCATCCAGTACGAAATCCCGGAGTTAAAAAGCTTTCCAGGCTGGATCTGGAAGCTTCTATACCTCCGCCGCCTGCACCTGATCATAAGATCCCACGGCTGCCATCCATCGAGCCGACATCCGAAGAATTACGAAAATACGGATGGTCTCACGAATATATCCGGGCCACATGGGGGTATGATCAAAAAGATTTCAATGGACCACGCGATCCTTCCAAGGCTCGCAAAAGACGCGAGCGGAAAAAGATTGCGCGACTTTACCGGAAACTTACATCCACCTGGAAGACTCAGGAAAAACTGGATAACCGGATACGATTTTTAAAATAGCCCCCTGTTTGGGCAAGAGAAACAACTGCGGCCTGCCCCCCCATCTCCACGTACATTTTGGAAGAGCGGACATGGTTCCCGGCTAAGGAGGGCGCTGCAGGGTGCATGAGAAACTAAAGTAAGCTGTCCCGGCTTTCACCGGCGGTTCGCCGGTTCTACGAGACAGACTTTGCTCTTTAAAATAAAGAGCTTCTCAAAAACACTTCTTTAGGATTAGTCTGCTCAACGCTTAATGCGCCTTCACAATCGTTCCCCCGATTTCTCCACGTGCTCGGCCGCCAGCCGCGATCACCAGCCTCTCAACGCCGCCGAAACAAAAGACGCGATCTGGCGATCTTCCTTAAGATGACGGAAAAGGGAGTTCCAGGGGAACGTTCTAACGCTGGTATCCCATTCGGGAATTTTCCGGGGACCGCTTGCACGTGGTGAGTCTCTTTTATTCTGAGGACACGACCCGTCTATTTGTGCTTAGAGCGTAAAAAGGCATGCTTGTTCCCTCCAGAGCGAGGGAATAAGATAGAGGAGAGGAGAGGGAGAGAGGGTCATCATCCACGCCATGTCTCTAAGCGCGCGTGCGCGCGTTGATCTGCTCCCTTTGAAATGGAAGCTCAGGTAGAATAAGATGGGAATCAGTGCATACGCGCGTCATAAGTCCGGGCAACGTTCTTGACTGTGTTAAAGCGCTGAGGTCGCATTTGATTACGCCAGAAAAGAAAAGAGTGGCGCTAGGTTACTCGCCGTCTATGAAACTAGCGCTGCGTTTAGTTGGGGTGAGTTCAGAATGGGAGAATGGCGCGCTTGTGTGGTCGCTGGCGAGCATGTGGCGGCTCAAGCTCAGGTGGGCCGGGCTCGATCCTGAGTCATGGGACGTGGTGGACGAGTCCCGGTGGGCATTGGCGTGGCAACAACTGATTGGGACGGGCACGTTTAGGATTGACGCGCAGAAACGCTCTCTTGAGATGGGTAAGGTTGCGCCTGCCCCCTCTGATCACGTATTAGTGATGGGTAGCACGATAAGGTCGCGTGCGAAAGAGAAGCCTGCACCGCCCTCGCCTGAGAGTGACGATCCACAAGAGTCGCCATACACGAGCGTGTTGCGACACTCAATCAAAAACCGGCTCAGTAATAGATAAAGCTGGTACCGACCCCCGGCGTAATCACCATTGCCTGCCCGTGCGGCTGGCTGTTGTACGCGTTCGCGTACCCGGTGCAATAGGAACCTGCCATACGCGCAGGATCCGGCAGCGGCCGGACCACATCGCTCATGGCTTCAGAGAACGTATGGCCGCTCTCGCCGTAATACCCGGCTGTAAAGCGCGCTTGCTGATCTGCTGTACAACCGACCAGCCCGGAAATTACTATTAATGCCGCGAAACTCTTCATAAGCACCTGAATATACGACGGAAATAGAAATAAATTAAATATTATTTGACAAGCTATACGGCGTAGCTTATTCTCCCCACATGAACACAGCGGAGCAAAACATGAGAGGCAAGCGAAAAACGGTAAAAGACCAACTATACAAAGGAAAGCTAATCCAGATTCGTAGAGAATTCGGTTGGAGTGGATTCATTGACGGACAGAAGGCTGTGTCCGGTCAAAGCTGCCAGTATAACGCTTTCCGGTCTTGCGCATGGTTAATCGACGCGGGGCGGTGGCATTGAACCCGACTAATCTATCCTTTGATCGACAATGAAACCGACCAAAGCGAAATATGACAAAACCCGAAGGCAGACACGCTGAAATAGTCCCAATGGACGGCAGCCACTACGTCCTGGTTGATGGACGGGAGTGGAGCAGACACGATTGCTTGGCAACCGCCGAGGCCGTCAGAGCTGCAATCGTAGAGCGATGGGCGCAGTACTACGATTGCCAGATCTACTCTGACGTGACAGGCATGACTTGGTGCGACTATGTCGCCGAAGCTTACTCTAGACCAATATACGAGGAAGAATGAAACCGCCCAAAGCCGTCAGTGAATACATGGCCGAGCTCGCCCGGCTCTCGCACGCCGCGCAACGCGGGACCGAGATGGCCCGGCGACGGTCAGAACAGAACGCGCGCAAAAGCGCACAGGCAAGGCGGAAAACCAAGAACTTTAAGAATAAATGAAAATCTGTGATACGCCTAACGCGACTCACCATTTTTAAAATATGCTTGCCTTACTTTCGGATCCTCTCTCCTTGGTTGTCCCGGTTGTCGGGTTTATTTGCGCAGTGCTCCTCATTATAAAATCCTTTCGCGGGTGAGTGCAATTCGGTATTAGAAAATATAGAAATTCCATTAGACTTTGCAAAAAAGTAGCAGATCGTTACATCCAGGAACACAAACAGATGAACTTATCGCGTCGTCTCTATCGCCTCAGTCCGGCAGCGGCCGGATGGATGCTGCCCGCGCTCTTGTGCTGCTCGATCCTCTTGGTATCGGCTTACTGGACGCCACAAAAGAGCTTATCGCGCTCCGTGAAGCGACCGGCCTGTGGCGACCCTATACGTTCGGCGAAGCCGTTAAAGCCGTCCTCCAGAGTCGTGTGGATATGATGGCAAGACTGTATGAATTCCCAGTCAATTACTGAACGCTCAGCGAATGAATATCTTCTGTATCTCAAATACAAAGATATTCCAGGAGGGGAGGACCGCTCGGAGATGCACAGACAATGCTCCGTGGATCTCATGATCCTCGCCTTTTTAGCGGAAATGGTTACTCCTTGCCCCAATCCAGATCATCCACCTGCCGACGGCTCTTCCAATACGCGGACCACGTCTCAGGACTGATGAAATGCTTTACCCGACATTATCGGGAACTGGTTCCCCGCGAAGAAGCCGAAACCTATTTCAGTCTTTACTAGCCAAATGTTCTTTGACGTAATAGACACCCAGACAGGCCAGTACCCCAACCTTGAACGGATCGCACTGACTGAAGACTGGGCGCGAGGCCTGGTTTATTGCGACGTAAGCGGGTTCGCTATAACTGACGACGGGTGCCTTATCCTAATGGATGATTGCGATAATGTAGCGCACCCGCCCGAAGGACGATTCAAAGTAGTAGCGTTAGACGCTACTCTTTTCCCCAATCCAGATCATCCACCTGCCGACGGCTCTTCCAATACGCGGACCACGTCTCAGGACTGATCTTCTCCCTGTTTATGCGCACAAACTCGTCCAATCCGGATCGGAATATTTTCGCATACTCGATGTCGCATTGCGCGCGGATCGACCGAATAATGCGGTCCATCTCCGTGGGAACGCTGACACTGTACCGCCGTAAATTTGGCCGCGCGTTGTCACTCGGGCTTCCTTCATACGCTTTTAACGGTACACCGCGCCGTCGCCCGCGCACCAGCCGCTTCTTTTGTTCAGAGTTTTTGTTCTTCATGTATTCGTGGTTCGTGGACAATATCATATCATTTGTGCGGATCTGTGTCAACTTGACATAATGTTCGGCCATTTACCCGAAAGCATTAGATTTTTAAAAAGATTTGTTGACGTTTGTTGTCCTTTTGTGCTTAACTGATCCTCATAAAGATGGATGCCAAAATCACGACATTTGAACTTGGAGTCACGCCCGAGCTAGGCCGGGTGCTTGAAGATATCTCACGCGAGACAGGACTTTCACTGGAGGAAATCTTGAGCCGCGCCCTGGCTTACGGTGTAGCCAAGGCATTCAAAGAATGAGCGCCGCACATTTTAACAACATACCGGGTATGACTAATGCAGAAGACCGAATCTACACAATCAAAGAGGTCGCCGATATGCTTTCGATTTCTCCGATCGCCATCAAAGCCGCAATCGCGAACCGGGAACTGGAATGTTACCGCTTCGATTTCGGTACAAACCGCGGCGTCCAGCGATTCAGGACACGCATTTCACAACGGTCACTCGAAAAGTGGCTCGAACACACAAAACAGAAAGGTATCATCAGATGAACTCTGAGCACCCGCTAGAGTTTTCCAGTCCAATGGACGCAATCGTCCCGGCCCTTTTCGCTTTCCACGAGAAAGTAGGTCCGCTAATCAAGAATTCCGACAACGAATATTTCCATAGCAAATACGCAGATCTTGCCTCCGTCCTGGAGGTCGTTAAGCCTCCGCTTCGCGACTCAGATTTACTTCTTGTGCAGGGAGCATCCACGAACGGCGGCGAATCGGTTAACGTCGAAACCACAATCTTCCACGTTGCCTCACTGCAATGGGTTCGGACTGTATTAACCCTAAAGCCCGAAAAACCCACTCCACAAGGGTGCGGCTCGGCAATCACTTATGCGCGCCGCTACGGATTACTCGCCATGTGCGGGATAGCTGCCGAAGACGACGACGGAAACTCGGCGTCCGGACGTTCGAAAGAGCAGTCCCCTCCAGAGCCGAAACCGACTCAGCGCGACTATAAGCTTAATTCTGCTCCGGCCGCCGCCGGACCGAGCGGATTAGGAGAAACACAGATTGAAGGCACGATTGGGGAAGTGGAAACCTCCCAGGATAGCAAAGCCTGGTTCGTGCAGGTAGGGAAAGTTAATACATGGACACGTGACAAGGAATTGTCTCTAGCCCTCATAGCCGACCATGGGCGCGAGGTGGTTGCGCACGGACGCATGAAACCAGGTGGAAAAGCATACCAGATCATCTCATATGTTCCAAAAGACTAGCACCGACTTCGCCTGTTTTATTGTCGGGTTAATCATCGGTCTCTGCATCATGCTCATATGCATCGCTATCTGGGCGATGATCGGAGGTTCGCTATGACCAACCACGAGCTAGGTTTCCGCCCATCGCATTTTGCAGCGCTTGAGGCATGCGTCCATCATGAACAGAGACCGCTTGGACCCGCTGCCGATAACGGCACCCGGTTTCATAAACAGATCGCTAACGATCTTATGACGGGGATAGACCTGAAAGATTCCAAAGATCAAACTAACTTGGGGATACGGTCATGGGCAATAACCCTGGTGCACGACTACGCAAAAATAGGTTGGAACGCTCTCTACGTCGAAAAGGAACTCACCTTGGCAGGCCCGGATGGCAACACGATGACAACCGGTACAGTTGATCTGGTGCTTGAGCGGGATCGCCATTTCCTTATCATCGACTGGAAAACCGGAGAGAACCCGCGCGATTACTCCGCGCAACTAGCAGGCCACATCATGGCCTTAGAAGAATTGCACCTAGAAGCCATTAGTACGCGCGCCCTGGTCGCTTACGTAGATTTGCAACAAACCATCGACCATACACAAAGTTATCAAGAGAGCGCTCTGCGCGTTTCTAAACTGTACAAGAAATGGAAGGTACGTGGAAATGAACCCTACACAATTAACACTTATTGCTGCTGCTGCGCCATCCGCGGGGAATGTCCCGCATGGCGAGAACAGGCAGATTACGCCCTGGCATCCGTTGACGTGCTCGGGACGCCGGAACATCTGGTGTCGGCAAAGATTGATCATCTCAAAAATACACCTCCTGATCTTGAGAAATTCTGCATAGCATACGAACGCCTGAAGACTCTCGTGGAGGAGGAGTGGAAACTGAAATCAGCGCTCAAAGACCATATGGAAACAGGGTACACGGCAGAACATTTCATCCTCGTTAACGTCAAGGGCAAGGAGCTCCGTGAGGAAATAATCGATCCTGAACAATACTTGCAGCATGTCGTTAAACACCTCGGCACCATGAAGGCGGCCGGCGCGGTCAAGATTGATACCGCGAAAGCCAGGGAGCTGTGGACGGCTGCGATGTTGGCTAAACCATTCCCGGTAAACACAAAAACGCTAGTAACAACAAAAACGGGATATAGCTATATCCGCGCCAAAAAATGAATATCGAAAAAGTACTATACTGCGGGTGGTGGCTATTGTTAATCGGAGCAATCGTCTCCCTGTTAGCTAAAATTGAACTCAACACCAGGAAATGATGAGTAAGTTCAAAGGCTGTTATCCGCCTGAATGGACTAAGAAATTCAGGGACGCCTTTCGCGCCGCACGTGGAAACAAATGCGAGAGGTGTGGGCATCCGCATGATCCGTCGAACGGGTACGCGCTTACCATTCATCACTTGGACAATAATAAGTCCAATTGCGAGGAATGGAACCTGGCCGCGCTTTGTCAGCGGTGCCACCTGGTTATTCAGGGTCGGGTCAACATGCTCCAAGGATGGCTACTTGAACATTCCGAATGGATGAAGCCGCATGTCGAAGGAATGAATAAGTCTATGAGGAAATGAACTATGGCAATTGCATTCTCTGCGGCGGGCTGCGCAAGAGGCATCAGCTCAATGACAACCGGTGCGGAGAGTGCGTGCGCGAAACTAACCTGATACAGCAAATGAAGATAACCAGACCCAAAAAGCGTGTGCCGAAAATTATGCCGGGATCGGTTGTTAAGCACGGCAAACTTGGGGAAGGAAAAGTTATCGGTCAATGGAGAGATGCCAGGGTTCTCGATGTGGTGTTTGGCAAACAATTGCACTGCTGTACACGCAAATATTTGAAACTAGTCAAATGAATGAAAGTCGAATTAACTCTAAAGGGGTACATCACCCCAAGCCCAAACTCAACACGGTGGGCGCATTGGAGGGTAGCGTATCGGGAAAAGCAGGAAGCCGCGCGCGCCCTCATGTCAGCGTTGTGCGATGCTCAACGCGAAAGCTTGAAAAATACGACAACCTCCCAGGAAGTTGCAAAGCAATCCTTGATTGCCTCCGCTATTCTAAACTTATTACCGATGATACCGAAGAAGCTATCACGCTCGACGTCAGTCAAACGAAAGCTGCTAACCGCAAAGATCACAAAACTCTCATCACTATAGAATATGAAACGGTACCATGCCGTAAAGGTAGATGAACAATCTTATCGAGGGTTCTGCGCATGGGTATGCCGACTTGAGGGGCCACAGATTAAATATGTCGCCTCTTATAGTGGTAAGGGTGATGTAACTTCCGTGTGGGAGCTTTTTGATTCGGCGGATGATGCGATGGCCGCGGCTAAAAAGGGGGTGGATCTTGAGGTGCGTTAAATGCGGGTGGAACTTTTATGAAAAGCGCATTGACCGCTGCACACTGGAAGAGGTGACGTCCTTTTGCTCGGAGCTTGGACTCCCGGCTAACGACGCTGAGTATATGTACCACCATTGGGAGGCTTACGGCTGGAGCAACAAAGGAATGAAGATTAAAAATTGGAAATCCGTGGTCCGCTCGTGGAAAGCAGCCGGGTACATGCCTAGCCAGCGCTCACTATCCGCAGTTAAACAAGAACAACAATGAACATACAAATGGATACACAAGAAGAATTGGAACGCAACGCGCGCTTCCGGGCTGCCGCCCTGGAGCCGGTTGTAGAGAAACTCGCCCTCTGCCTGGAGGTCTTACTCCAGATCCGGGAAGAGCTGAAAAAACATCACAAACTCATCGAACACTGCTTATGATAAGAGCCACATTATTGGCACTTGGGTTTGTGTGGGCTATTAACGCAAACGCGGACAACCTGAAAAGCCAGCTAATACTTGATACGGGCCAATTTACTGCTCAGACCGATCGCACTGATATCGAATGGGTAAATCCATACGCGCTCACAGTAAGGATTCATTCAATTGAGCTGCACATGATTTGCCCTCCCGAAACGTGGATAGGGTGCGCAGCATGGATCAGTAGAGCGTCAGACGGGTCCCAGGTTATCAGGGGTGGATTATATTATTCTACTACGAGTCCGTACCTGATGGAGAAAACATTTTCCCCGAACTACATGGACATACTGCCCGGCGATGGGTTGATCTTGCGGTACTCGTCTTCGCCTGCCGCCGCTAATCCGTACATTTACCATTACTACGCAATCGTTTGGTTTACCTTTGTTGCGCCAGGAACGCCATGAAACGTACACTGAAATGGATTATTGGATCGCTCATAGGGGCTGGCCTTGCGCTCGCAATCGTTGAAGAGTCCGACGGCCAGATGGCCTTCCTGGGGGAGGGCGGGGACGGCCTGCCGCGGCCTAAGACGTCCGTCAGCGTAAGGGACGGCTCGGACGAACTATCCGAATGGTTCGCGTTCCATTGGTCCGCCGAAGGATACAAGATGCCCGAGTGGAACGAAATCTTTACCTGGGACAAGTACCTGGTCAAGGTGACAGACGGCATCCCTCACAAGTTCGACGCAGTCTATTACATGGAAGCCGGCGAAGTTCCGGGCTGCGGGATGATATGCGAAGAACCGAGTAATAAAGATGAGCCGGTAATCGTAGAAAACCCGTTGCCAAATGGCATGTTTGTCCTGATACACCCGGTCGCACGCGAGAAAGTGCTTGGATACCTTAGGCCGAAATCCAAGGAGCAGGAATGAATACGGAATATGTTAACTGCATGGTTGAGAATCTGGCCGCGAAAGACGCAGAGATCGAATACTGGAAATCGCACTCCCTGCAAAAAGATGCTGAGATCGAGTACTTGAAATCGATCAATAAAAGACAAGGAGAATACACGCGCGCTCTGCAAAGCGAGATTAAGCGGATGGAGGAGGAAATCGCTGCTCTTAACAATCAGATGGAGGAAATGGAAGAAGATAAATGACAAAGGGGTGGTATGAGCGGACATTAGTTGACAAGGCATGCGAGATCGAGCGGCTTAGAAACGAAATTAATATGCTTCAGCGCAACGAACTTTACCTGAAGGAACTAGCCCGCCGCGCGGCTGATGCGCTGGAACACGTCCTGCCAATTGAAACATACGCCTTTCTGGACTGGCATCCGTATTACGAACTGAAGGATAAACTACGGGAGGCGGCAAAATGATAAAGGAACTGGCATGAACGAACGCATGAAAAAAGATCAACGGAGAAGCGCTGAAAACGCCAATTACTTCTATCACATTATACTGAAACACAAATCCCTTCTCACCCGCGCCGCCAATGCGCTAGAGGCCGAGCATTATCGTTTCCCCGGATTAATCCAGGAACTGCGGGACGCTGCTAAATGATTTAAATAAGCAAATGAGTGAAATAAGTTATGATGAATATGAGATGGTCTGCTCTGATCTTCAGAGAGCAGAAGGGGAATACGAAGCACTCTTAAAGCACTTCGAGATTCTAAAGGCTTCTTGCGGCGGCAAGGACACCGAGATCGAGCGGCTGAAGGAGGAGAATTGGCATTACTCAGAAGTGCAAGCACAGTTGAAATGGGTCAAGAACACTAATGGCGAATTACTCACGGATCTAGCCAGAAAGAGGGAACTCCTGACCCGCGCGGCTGATGCGCTGGATCACGTCTTGCCTATCGAGACATACGCTTTTTTGGATTGGCGCCCCTATTACGAACTAAAGAAAGAACTGCGGGACGAAGCCGCGAAACTATGAGTGACTTTATCAGCCCGTACCTTATTGCGCTTATCCTGGTCGTTGCTGGAACCGTGTACGGATATTTTACCGGGGCGCGAGACGGGTACGCGAGAGGTAGGGAAGACGGATGGAACGACGCGTTTGATAGCAATAGGAAGCTATGATGACTGTCATCCTAAATAAACCACGGGTGTCGTGCGCGCGACCGCTGCATCCGTCTACGCTCTATCTTACACTTTTTGCACCAGTAATCGCGCCCGTCTTTACTGGTCGCTTTGATCGGGAACAATTCCAGGCGCAAGAAACGTTTACAGTTTGCACATTGCTTTTCCACGGCTAGAAGAATGCTTTTACCCCCGAGCCGTCCCCGGTTAAGACAATAGGACCATCTCCTGACGCACTTGAGCCGTTAGCGTTTACTGCGCGCACCCTGTAAAATTTCCTTGGTAACGCGATTGTAAAGCTTGTTGCTCCCGCAGGCAGCGCCTCAGACGCTACACCAGACGTAAATCCAGGATCATTAGCCGCGTCCAGATACAAATTGTGAGGGTTAGGTTCGTGGTTAATCCATGATGCCGCGCCACCACTAACGGAAAATCCAGTAGGGGCCAACGGGGCGCCTCTAGAAGTTGGAAATACTCCGTCGAATGTCCACGAATTATTCCAATTTATCGACATCGTTGTTGATGTCGGGAACGCGATTGGCAAAAAGAATATAGTGGATGTTTGGAAATTTGCCGTGCTGGATGTATTAACACTTCCAGCTAATCCCGTATTGTACGTATCGCCAGTATAGATCCAGGCATTACGGCCCGGAATTCTGAGTATGTTATTATTTTGACTTCCGTATGCCAGTGTATAGTCCGGTGATCCGTTTCCTCCTCCGGCCTGTTGGATAAAAGGGTTTCCTTTATTCGTCCACGGGCCTATAGGAGAGCTGGATGTTGCGTAGCAATTCAGTGTGGGTGCCCACCCATTCTGTGCGTTGCACAGAAAAAAGTACGTAGATCCATTCTGGAAAATATGAGGTCCGTCCTGGTGCAGTTGCACATCAGGCGGCCCTATGCCGAATGTGGATGCGCTATTGTATGTATTAAAATTCGTTCCATCCACATTCGTCCACGCGCTATTAAGCTTCGTGAATAACGAATTAGCGCCAGACGTGCAATTAAGGTAAGCATCTGTCCCGTTATCATCAAAAAACGCTATACAGTCCGTAGTTATGGCATTGCTATTCAGAACTGAGTATCCCGATACGAACGTCCAGGGACCAACAGGAGATGACGCTGTATACACCTGCATGACATTGACGCTGGACTCAACCCACATCACATAATTAGTAGTACTTGCATTGTACCCAACACATGGCCTCCCATACGCCAAAGCGCTGTTAATCTCCAGTCCAGCTCCCGGTTGAAGTATAATTCCTGAATATATCCAGTTTCTAAGGTCAGCAGATTTATAGATGTTAATACCTATCAGCCCGAACGTTTTAACCCCTGGCTGGTCCTGATTCCAGCCGTACATATACCAATATTTTCCGATTGGATCATAGAAAATATACGATGATATCGCCCACAGTCTGTAATTTCTATCATCGTAAAAGTTATTAGTAGAAACAATCAGGGATGGGATATTAAAGTAAGTGCTCGTGACTCTGCTGTTCGATAGTCCAGCGCTTACTGCTATCGCTTTAAATGTACAGCTCGAATTTATGGCAAATGGACCAGAATAGAGCGTTGAGGATATAGTGGGCGTTGTTCCATCTGTCGTATAATAAATGGACGCATCAGTTGTGATACTGCTCAACCTGACCACTACAGGCAGATCAAAACATCTCCCAGCGGGAAGTATAGTGGGAGAAACAGCGGAGCCAACTACTCCGGATGCATACTGAACAATGAAGTCTACGTCACCGAGGTTCCCATTTGAGCCTGATGGGGCAGCGTACCGAAAATATCTAAAGTTTGGCGCGCCTGTTATCAGGTACTCATTTAATAGAGTTCCCGATACGGGTCTATTAGCGACAAACAAAAACAAATTAGGGTCATAAACTCCGGTCAGCTTTAATGCAACAACAGTGCATACCCAGCTCTGACTGGATGATAGCGTGAATGTTCCCGAGTAAGTTCCCGTTGCTGTAACGGGAACTTCTTCCATCGCCGCATCCCATCCGGGAGATAGATTCACGTTCATCACAAACCCAGACCCGGATGAAATCGTTGGAGCGCCCCCGCCTCCTCCGAAACAGATTATAACGTCATTTGCGCTGGTGGTAGTAATTGATCCTGAATTTAACGCCGTTCCAGTCCCGGACGCCGAGTTGTTCCCATCCAGAGCCGCTGTTCCGGTTCCCGATATTCCCGAATACTCAGCAATCATAATCGTTGGAAAATCGCTGTGGGTCGAGAACGTTACTGTCACGGTGTTCGATCCTGCTGTTGCGGCTACTATGCCAGTGGAGATGTAGCATGAGATATGCGTTCCACCGGACGGTCCGTATGCCAGGACGTAGGTATTACCTTTTGTATCTGCTACGCCGCTTATGACGGCGCTTGCGCTCATTGACACAAAAACAATATTGCAATTACCCGCTGTCTGAGCGTTGGTGAACGCCTTGGCTATTGTAGCCTGGTTGGTAGCGTTGGTAAAACCGCCGTATCCCTGCTGGTATCCTAACGCTTGCGGAAATGTGCTTGAGGAGCCACCCTGCACTATCCCACCGACCATAGCGTCCTCGTACCCGCCAAGCGGCGACATCCGTACTCGCGTAAGGGAGCAGGCCGCGCCCGCGTCCATTCCAACCCATCCCGTTGTGGCGGCAGGGTTCGTCAACCAGTACGTCATGGCGTTCGCATCAAAAACATTGGCAGCCGTGGCGTGGCTGTTTGCCGTGCCGTCATCAAGCTGCGTTCCGTTAAGCAATACTTCGCCAGCCGCCATTACAATGTTCTGATGGAGCCGATAATCTCTGCGTAAGTGATGCTGCCGCCCGCAAGAGCCGCTACCACCATGCGAACCCCATGCCAAGGTCCGTTGATCGTTCCAGATACCGTAGCATTAGCCGCTAAAGTAAACGGGTTGCCAGCCACCGTAAGATTGAACCAGGTGGCGCCGTCGCGCGCCAACGCTTGCAATGTGACAGTACCCGCCGAAACTCCGGCTCCGGTCGTAAACACGTATGACGCAACGTCAATTACCTGACACCCGAATGCTCCACTGCCTTGAGCATTCAAGGCGGGCATCGGAGCTGTAATCGTGCAATAATTTCCGTTGGCCGATATCGGCGTGCCCGGTGTTCCGCTCGCATTCGCTACTGGGATCATGCTGCTCCTGGGGTTAAAATCTCAATTCCGTTCACGAAATCCCATCCTTTAATTTCCATTTTTTGTCCTGTCACCCCGTTGATAATCGAGTACGCCACTATAGCTCGGCCATTGGTAGCCAGTCCGTGCGCCATTGCGTAGGTCAGATCAATCGCGTTATGCGTCCACCGCGCCGGGCCTGCATCCACAATATCGCCCATAAGCGTCTTACCATCGCGAGTGACTAGGGCCTGTACCTTGTTTTCACCCAGGAACTTTCCAACCCGAACGTAATTCTGCGCCCAGGTACCGCTGAACCCGCATGTCGCGATTAAGACGCCTTCAGGCAGCGATACTCCAAGAATCTCTTTATTAGCGGTATGAGCTCCCCAGGCTCCAACCCCGTTATCTGATCGATCAACGGTCCCATTCCAATTCAAGGCGAACATTGTAGCCTCGCCCACCACAACGTCATGAACCGCCGGCGTTGTGATAGCCAACCCGGCGAAATAATCGTTAATGACCTTTAGCGCGGCTGTGACGTTATCGGGTACGGGCATTACTTCTCCGGGTGAATCCAGCGTCTGAACGCGAACCAGATACACATCGATACGCACAGAAAACATGCGGCGTCAGGTATCTCAGGCGGGCCGCTCATTTCTCGAATCGCGGGTCAACGTTTTTCTGGACCGTCGAAATGATCCGGCTCGTCACGTAATGAGACGCCGCGCCCAAAACCACAGACGCTATTGAGCCCCAGATCGGTATCGGGGTTAGGAACGATGCGCCAACGCCGAATACAGTCCCGGCCCCAACGCCAAAATGCGCCCACGCTAATTGCGTTTCCTTGCTCATACCACTTGCCCAGGATGGGTCGGCATTCCGAACGCTACCCGGTCCGGGTGAGTCGGCATTCCGAACTTGCTGGCCGGATGAGTCGGAACGCTGAACGCGAGCATTGATAACAGAATTAGTATTTTCATATTTGTTTCACTGGTTGAGGAGTTGGTAACGGAGTTGGCGAATTGCTGACGTTGTGATCTTTAGCGAGCCTGCCCAGGAGTGCGATACCCACCGCTGCGATCAATCCTTTCGGATCGATCTTTGACGGATCGCCACTCGCCTGGATGTAATCCATGCCTGCAACACCCGCCGCTGTTGCATACCCGGTAAGCGTAGTTCGCCAGCTCGAACCGAATATCGTTAAAAGTAGCTTGCTCATTGGTTTACCTTCGTAGCGGAGTCACAACACGAATTTCATCTTGCAGCGCTTTGACTTCCGCTTCTAAAATCACAATTTTATTGGCACTAGACTTGATGTCCTGATCTATCACATCGATACGCTTGCCAATAGAGATGGTATCGCTATCGGATTTCCCGAAGCGTTCCGTAAAGTTGACTCCGATTAGCTGTACCCGGTCGCTGATAGCCTTAAAATTTTCAGACGAAGACTCGATCTTGTATTTAAGGTTGTCATAGTTTTGAACCTGAGTTGTCCACATACCGCCAACCATTATAACTACAGTCAAAATCGTTGCAACGTTCCCAAGGCTGAACCTGGACGAGAGCTTTTTACCGTTTTCAATGTTTTCGTTCACTCTGTATGCGCATACCGGGTATGCACATTTAGATCATATCGTCAAACGCCTCATTCGTCAAAAACGTGAGTAACCTCTCCATTCTCGCCGAGTCCTGGTCTGAGAGTATCATCGCTATGTCCTGTTTCAGGCTCTGTTGCGCCTCGAAACTCATCGGGGAATCCATCACCCGATTCATTAACTCCCGCTCCAGATGAGAATTCGAATTCGGTGTCGTCGATTTGTTGTTCTTCAACCATTGGCTCATCAGGCTGCGGCTCATAAAGTCCTTTCCTGGCTTTACGGAAATTAATCAGGCTTGAGTACATCTCGCGCACGGTCAAGAGGCCGTTCTCAATCACGTCCTCGAAGACTTGCGCTACAGGTATCCTGGCTTCTTCGGCGACCGCTTTAATCTGTTTCATCGCGCCTTTGGGAATCGGCAACATGTCCGTGTTCCTGGGGCGACCCAGTTTCTTTTCTTTTTTCATTTTGCTCCAACAAACGATCCCGTGGCTGCAATCTGTTTTGCTAAATCAGTCAGTTTGCGCATATCAGCCGCGAATTCGTAATTGATAGGATCGATAACGACATCGTTCTTGTAGGTAGCCAGGCTGTGCGCCTGGTACTCTTTATTCTCTATCCTTAAAATGACCTTGGGCGCGGACCGGGCTGACCCTATGATCCTGATCTCTACCCGAGCAAGAGGCCCCCTGACCCAGGCCAGGAGATCATTTACCCTTTCGTACTGTACGACCGGCTCCACTTTTATCGACGTTCGGATAAAGCAAGCATTATAAGGAATAATGCCCCAATGGTTTCAGCAAGCGTCACATCATTAAATTCCTCTGAGATAATTATATCTATAAGTTTCTGGTGCAGGACATAAGCCTTGCCGGAGAACGCTATGGAGGGATTCTTCATTTCTTCTTTTTCTTGCCCGGCTTGCGGGCAAAATCCTCCAGTTGCTTGACACTCATGCCGGTCTTGGTTTTCTTGCCTTTCTTAGCTTTGGCAAGCTCGGCCCCCATCATCTTTCGCTGCTTCTCGCTCTTGGCTGGCATATCCCCTCTTAGTATCGCCCTTTTTGAGCTTTGGAAGATTTATGCTTTGGGCCAGCTTTGACCGTTTTCTTTGAATGCAGTGGAGACTTCTTCTTAGGTCCAGTGGCAGGCTTATGTACTCTTGCACGAACGATTTTCATTTTAATACCTTCGCTTGATTTATCCCGCGGCTTGTTCAAATACGTTGCGCCATGTTTCAGGCGGTAATTCGAGGTCTTCCCCCTGTCGTATTAATTGCTGTTTAACGCGAAAGTTTGCCTGATCCTGTTTCACTAATTCGCATTCAAGGAATTCCAGTTCCATATCAGTATTTCTTTGCCTTCTTAAGGCGCTTAGGCTTTTTCGCCTTTGGCATCATTTTCATATTTGTACGGCTCCAAAACGAATCTCAGTTCCCCGGCGCGTTTCAGCGTCATGAGCTTGCCCTCCACGATGAACACGTCCGGGTTTGATGTGCGATTGATTGTCTTCATGATTCTCCCAATTCCATTAATAGCGCCCGAGCGCGTGCTCGCATGGCTACGTAATCCCGTGTTGTGGTATGAACGCGCTTCAGCTCTTCTATGATTTTATTCCAGGTTGATTTCTTGATGCGCATCATAAGCTGTTAGAGAATTTGACCGAGTCCCACAAGGTCGATATTGCCGGGTTGCCGTCATGCCGGT
>WNGM01000277.1_pt1 | contig 40866 bp, 36 predicted proteins | sample 5400571 | NCBI WGS metagenome assembly WNGM01 (sample SAMN13153378, study PRJNA577476) | soil metagenome | isolation source: 100 cm soil or saprolite under Garry oak tree replicate 2 | place: USA:California | collected 2016-06-15 | reverse complement strand
GTCGGTAGCGGGCTTCAAGGGCGGTCGGGTCCTTCTCGACTGCTTGATCTCTTGCGGCAATCGGGCCTAGCGGGTTGAAGAAACTATGCCGTCCCCAGGTGCCTGGCCCGAAGAAGCTCAAATACGCCTCTTCGAAGCTATGAGCATCCCTAAGTTGCTTTGTGACGCTTTCGGCCGATTCTCCTTCAATGAGTCCCCACCTCGAATACTGCAAACCAGCTGCGTAGTCTGGGATGCGAACTCCATCCTGGTAAAGCCAAATCTGCCATCGCTTATATTTTGCACGTGCAAGAGTCTCGTCCGCGAGTTGAAGAGTCTTTCCGTTTTGGACATAGCGCGGGTTTTGCTGCTCCGCGTCGGCACGCAAAAGACCCACGAACAGACAGAGGATCATGACGCAGGAAGATCGCTTCAGTCTTCCACGACGTGTTGCACACGGAAAAGATTCAGTCTCTCGATTACTCGGTGACCACTGCGACTTGGGCATCCGGAACTGCATTTCAGTATCGGTCGGCTGAATAGTCCAATCTCATCGGCGAGGCCCGGCCAAGCACGCGCTCAGCACGTCACATGGAGGACAGCGTTGGTCTTCTCACGTTCCTGTTCTAAGACTTCGATGGCTCGCGCCGTCGGCAAGATGACGAGTTCGACTCCGCGCCGCTTGGCTTCGTGCTTCACTTCCTCCATCACTGGCAGTGCACCTGTACCTGTGCCGACCACCAGGCGGCGGCAGTTCCACGGTATCTTCTCTTCCATGGACAGCGGCGTATGCCCAAAGGCATCGCGGAATTTCTTCGAAGGTTTTTTCTTGCGCTTGCGAATTTCTCCGCCGTCAATCACTACGTCGTGATGGTAAGCGACGCCATCAATACGAATGCACCCGAACGAAAGCCCATCGAATCGCATAGCCCCCATCTCCCGTTCCGGCTTGTTTCCACCCCACGAGTCAGCGCGTGTGCGCGCGCAGAGTGATTACGGTCCCGCGCTCCGCGTTAAGCTGAATCGTCTTCCACCAATCGACATCGCCAAAGTCAAACGTTCCTTGAGCGCCATTCCCGAATGTGTACGATAATTGGCTGTTCTCGATCCAGTAATCGGTGACGCCGTACGTTGTTCCTTCTTTCAGCGCGATCAGGGTGAGCTGGCCTGGCCCGGGCTCAGCCGGAAGCTTCGAATCCACCGCGGACGACCCCGCTAGTGTCGTTGAAGAGGCCGTGGCAGAATGCCTGTGCATCGCCGGAGCGCTCGGAGGAACATACGTAATGGGCGACGAATGGTTCATCGACCTCGCCGACCAATCCGTCGGCGGTGTCCACAGTTTCCACTCCACCTGCCCCGATGCCCTTGCCTGCGGGGCTGTCGACCGCGAAGTTACGGCAGCGAGGGGTACCGCCACATCTTCCATCAGCCGCAGTGTAAGCTGAGTCTCTCCCTTCAGAGTGGGGCGCGGCCCGCGTGCAGGCAGCGACAGCACCTTCCATGGCCAAAGTGGAGGAATCAGCCACTCGACCGTGTCGCGCTTCGCATGTCCACGGCCTAGAATCTTTCCTTCGCGATCCACGCGGTACCCGCGCACGCCAACGAGCTTGACTGGAACCGGCAGCACCGTATCCGGCAGGGAAATATGGTCAAACTCCAGCTTCATCCAGCCTTTGCCAACAAAATGTCCGGGATCACGAAAGCCTTCCAGGCGACCAGACAGATAGGCGCCGCGCGGGAATACCGGCTCTCCGAACATGCCCAACGAAGCGACATGGCAAAGCACCGGATCGCCAGCCTGCGCCGTCTGAGAAGAGAGTTTCGGTTCATCGACCGTACATTTCAGAAGAGTTCCTGCCGGCACGATTGATTCCTTGGTTTGCGCGGCGGCTGCAGCAGGCAAGCACAGTACGACCGCAACAAGAAAATAAACGGTACGCATATTCGCCTCCGCTTTTGCAGTCAGAAACAACTGCACAGCCCGTAAGAGAGCCAAGGGCGCACTTGGAACAGAACCTGCACTAGACAAGAAGTAGGAGGTACTACAAGTGACTGTCTGACCGGTACGCTGGGAAAATAAAGCATGGCCCACCGCGGGATTAATCTGCTTATACACCCTGGAGACACTTGGTTCAATCCCCGGGCGGCATTCCAGCAGCCGGCAGAATTCTCGTCTTTTCGGCATGCTGAAGGACAAGTTCTCCGCTAAACCGAATCTGTTCTCAGTCAGAACGGAGCCTCGTCGGAGGCGCCGGTTGTATCGGCGGACTGAGAAAGCATTCAAAACTCATATGGCGATTTCGGTTGCAGGCCCGTTACTGCTTCCGAGTGATCGGATTCCGAGCGGGCACCAGACGACGTTTAAGACTGTTTGGCAACGAACTCTTCGACGAAACAAAGATTCCCTACTTTCGGATTTACGAACTTGGCGCGCTGCCTTCCCCGTGCGTCTATGCAACGGGCGGGCCGCGGCGAGGCTAACTCCCAACTTCCCGTGGGCAACCCCAACCTCAGTTATCACATTCCAACTGAGCAAGATTCAGGGGGTAAGTCCAATGTTTTCTTGTAAGACGGCATTTACCCTGTGCCTTTTCGTGTCTCTCTTTGCGCCCGTTACTCACGCACAGATGGCTTCGATTTCCGGGACAGTTACAGACCAAACCGGCGCGGTAGTTCCGCACACCAAGGTAAGCGCACGGAACGACGAGACCGGCTTCTCGCGCAGCATGGAGACGGACGACAGCGGGACGTATCGAGTCTCCAGCTTGAGCCCCGGCACGTACGACGTCCTCATCGAAAAGGCCGGGTTCAAGGCTGTAGCCTTTTCCCGCGTCAAGTTGTCCGTGGACCAGGTCCTAACACTCGATGCAAGGCTCGCTCCGAGCGCCATCGCCGAGAAGGTGACCGTCAGTGGAGAGTCCGTTGCACCCGTCAACCTGAACGACGCCCAGATTGGAAACGTCGTCAGCAGTCAGCAGATCTCGGACTTACCACTCGTTCTGCGAAACCCGTATCAACTCGTCCTACTTTCGCCCGGAGCTGTCCAGAGTAATTCCTTGCTGCAAGGTTTCTCCGTGAACGGCTCTCGCGAGCGAAACAACAATTTTCTCCTCGACGGCACCGACAACAATGACGCTGAAATTCCCGGGTTGTCCCAGCCGCAGCCCGGATTGACCTCTCTCAACCCGGATGCCGTCCAGGAATTTCGCGTCCTCACGAACAACTTCCTTCCCGAGTTTGGCCGCAACACCGGAGCCGTGATTGACATCGTGAGCAAGCGCGGCACGAACGATTTTCAGTTCGACCTCTACTGGTTTGGACGCTATGACGCGCTGGGCGCGCGCGACTTCTTTAATCACCAACTGGATTCCACGGGGAATCCCGTGCCAAAGGATTCTTACGTTCGCAACACCTTTGGAGGCTCTGCAGGCGGGCCCATCAAGCGCGACCGAACTTTCTGGTTTGCCAACTACGAAGGCGAACGCTTCGCCACGACGCTTACCAACACCACTACCGTGCCGAGTGCTGCATTCAAGACCGGAAACCTTTCCTTTAGCGGCCAGCCCATTGATGTCAGCACGCAGGGTTCTCCAAATAACATCTTCGGTCTTCCCCTGGACCCAACCATTCAGCAAATTCTAGCGTTATATCCGTCACCGAACGGACCGAACGTGGATGATGCTCGCGGCCTTTTGTTTTATCCCAGCGCGTCCACCACCATCGGCAACAACGTCACGGCCGCCGTCGATCACAGGTTCACCGTGAACGAAAATCTTGCGATTCGCTACACCCTTAATCGCTTTGAAGATCCCAACATCGCTCACACGGATTTCCTTCCTGGTCTTGGCGGCACCGGAACCCTGCAACGCAGGCAAAACGCGTCTCTTCATCTAACATCCATCCTGGGTCAAAGACTTGTGAATGAATTGCGCTTCGGAGGAAACCGCATCAATTTCCCGTTGACTTGCCAGGGTCTCGAAGTCTTTGACCGCTTCAGCCAGCTTGATTCTTTTGGCCGGGGCCTCGATTTTCCGCTGCCAGGTGTCTCCGGTTTCGGCTGTTTGTTTCTCGTGGACCGGGACAACTCAAAACGTTTCAGCGGCACGTACACGTTGGGCGATGCCGTTACCTGGGTGAAGGGTCAACACACCTTTAAGATGGGCTTTGAGTTCCGTGACGTCTACTCGAACAGTACCAACAATTTCCTTTCCCGGACCACGCTTGACTTCAACAACTTCTCTAATTTCGGAGTCCCCGCATTTCAGACAGGCAATCCGGCTGTGGATTCCAGCGCCACGCTGCAAAACATGGTTTGGTCTCTCTTCGGCGCAGTCGGATCGGAAACGCAAGCGCAGTTCTTTGACAAGGGCGGCAATCGCACGGCCGATGATCTCCGAGGAGTGCGCCAGCAAGAATTCAATGCGTTCCTGCAGGACTCTTACAAGATCCTGACGAACCTAACGTTGAGCTATGGCTTGCGCTACCAGTTCAACGGTGTTCCTTCGGAAGTCAATAATCTGCTTTCGACGCTCTTCACGAGTCCCAGTGGCTCGGCCCCTTTCACCTTCCAAATCGCAGGGGAAGAACACGGATTGCCTCCGCTCTACAAAAACGATTGGCACGATTTCGAACCGCGCATTGGATTGGCTTGGGATCCCTTTAAGCACGGAAAGACATCGCTCCGGGCGGGTTACGGCATTTTTCACGACCGAGTCTTCGGCCAGTTGCTGGGGCTAACCCGCGGCAACCCGCCATTCCAACAGATCTTCTTTGCCCCTCTCTTCAATCCGATATCGGGCGGGCCCGCAGTTACGAATCTGCCCCTGCCGCCAACTCTCACTGCGACACCCGTTGTCAACGATGGCGCGGGCATTTTGCCCTTCCTGGTAGACCCGCGTCTGCGCATGCCCTACAGCCAAAGCTGGAACCTTGGGTTTCAGAACGAACTGCGGCCTAATTTGCTCATCGAAGTGAACTACGTGGCGTCAAAAGGCACGCGCCTGCTTCGCCTGGTGGATGGCAACCCGCCGCAGCCCGCGCTTGTTGCGCAGCTCGAAGCTTTTTGCGTCCCCTCCAATCCGGCAAACCAGGGTTTCAACACTCCCAGCGGTCAGTGCGACCAAACGACTCTACAGTTTGACAATCTCTGGTTTGGCGCGGAGACCGGCCTTCTGCCCTTTGATGCAGTGAACAATAATGCCTTCCTCCATGCGGAACTCTATACGAATCGAGCTTCTTCGATCTACCACGCCCTTCAAGCGACTGTCACCAGGCGTCTGGCGCATGGATTGGCCGTCCAGGCTGCATACACCTGGTCGCATGCCATTGATAACGCCTCCGATCCGCTTGTTCCCTCGACGGGCAACCAAGAGTTCCCTCGCAACTCTTTCGATCTCGCAGCCGAGCGAGGCAACTCGGATTACGACGTGAGGCAACGCCTCGCCCTGAATTACACTTGGAACTTGCCAGTCGGTCGAGGGCACAAGTATTTTTCCGAGGGAGTACTAGGGAAGATTCTCGAAAGCTGGCAATTCGCCGGCATTACGACTTTCTCCAAGGGCCTTCCTTTCGATGTTTTCACGGACCTAGACACGGCACACACAGGGGAAATCCAGCGAGCGGATCTCAATCCGAGCGGCGCCCTCGTTCCAGTAACGAACCCGCGCACACAGAGCGGTCCGAATCTTGGGCTTTTCTCTGACCCTCCATTTGGTCGGGAAGGCAATCTCGGGCGCAATCGGTTTACCGGTCCGGGAATCAACAATTGGGATATCGTTTTGCAAAAGACCTTCACCATCTCCGAGCGCGCCGATCTGGAATTTCGGACTGAGGCCTACAACGTCTTCAATCGGGTTCAGTTGAGCCAGCCCGATAACCGCACTTCGGATCTCTCTTCGTTCGGCCAATCAACCTCGGAGGTAAGACGCTCCGATGGAACGTCTGGCGCGAGGCAGATCCAAATGGGAGTCAAAATTCGCTTTTGAGCCCGCCCAGCGTCTCCGCTTTAGAAATGTCTCGCCGCGGGGAACTTTAACCCCACAGGTCTAACCCATGTTCGTCACTAAGAGGGCAAAAATAGGGTTAATTAAGTCTTTTGAAATCAGTTTAGGCCATGGCCGAGTTTTCACTACATTTTAGGATCTGAATCGGCTCGAGTCGCTCCGGCAACGGCAGTTGGAGTTGGTAAAGAATTTGTTGCTGCTCGTCATCGAGCTTGTAATGCGCCGCAACCAGATCTCTCGTCCTTCGACGGTGGGCAGCACGATGTCCACACTGTATAACTCGGCGAGCCGCTTCAGCACGTTCGCCGGCGAGTATTCCGAACCGCCTCGCTTCAGCAGATGCTTGAGCGTCACCAGCAGCGCATAACCGAGAAACGCCACCAGTACGTGCGCCTTGACGCGTCGTTCTAGCTGATGGAAGAGCGGGCGAATGGCCAGTTCGCTCTTTAGTGTGCGAAACGCGGCTTCCACTTCCGTCAGCCGTCAGTTCCGCCCCGTTCAGCAGGCGGCCCTTCAGATCTTCCGGATAAAATTGATCGAAGACCACGTCGGCACCGCGCGCCTTGTGCGCGAGCATGTCCTGCACGCGCTGGTGCCGATGCGATTTGGCGTTCCCGCCATACTCGCCCGCGAGGAAATCCACCTGCATTACGTACGGAACACTTCCGACCGTCACTGTTTTCTCAAAGCTCGCCGGAATCGACTTGCCGGCCGTATTTTTTCGCTGCCCGTAGCCAAGACGACAGATTGTCTCGAGGAGCGTTTCGTACGCTTCCTCGGGTATCCCGCGGAAATTCAGCGCGAGGTCCGCATCCAGAGAACCGACATGTTCTTCGGTCGCATGCGAAAAACTCTTGAGAAGAAAGTACGGCGCCCAGCCGCCGATCACGACGACATCGGAGCCGTAGCCCTTCAGGGAATCCATCAGCTCCAACAGCAGGGAAAAACTAGTGTCCACTTCCTTGGGTTGTATTCCGCCATGGTCAGTAGCCCAACAGTTGCTGGCGAATTGCGGCAGCCTGTTCCTCCCCTCGTCCTTTGAAATTGATCAAATCCAGATACAGCTGCACGTTCGACACGACCGCCACGTCCCCGACGTTTTGAGCTCCGTAGTAAATCCCATCGTCCCCGGGAGTGAAAATCCATACGGTCGCACCGCTGGACGCGGGCTTTAGCTGCAGCTCTGCCGCCAGTTCATCATAAATAGCAACGCGGTATGGATCGCCGATTTCGCGTGGCCACTAGCTGAACGCAGTCCAAGACTGTGGGCTGCTCGCTTGGTGGATGGCGAATTGGATTTCACGGTACATCTGGTAATCACTTCGATGGCGGGAACACACAAGATCGCGTTGTGGTTGTAAACTTTACTCAAGTCGGGGAGTGGTCGCGCAACCGATAATCAGCAACCGGAGCAAACAAATGACTCGCACCGCTTCCGTAGTCTGGTCAGTGGTCGAGATTATTGGCGCCCTCTTTCTGATGTTCATCGCGGCCGTCCTCGTCATTGTGGGCATCGGATTTGCAACTGCTGTACCACACAATTTGGACGGTGACTTGGGGAAAGGTATCTTTTCTTGGCTGATCGCGATCGCGATGACCTTTATCGCCATCGTCCTGTACAGGGATTCGATTCGCCGGCTGCACTCGCTACCGATGGCCTGGTCAGTGGTCGAAATTATTCTTGCCAGCTTCCTGCTGCTCTGCGCAGGCGGCGTCGCCATTTTGGGCTTTGGAGTTGCAGAGGGCGGACCGCACGCATTTCCCGGCGACGTGCGGGCTGGAATGGTTTGTTGGCTGATGGCACTGGCCATGACCATCATCGCCATTGTTTTGTTCAGGCGTTCGAGCCGACGGCTGCGCTCGCTACGCGAGCTACGTCTGAATGAATCCGAATTGCGCTCCGAAATGGGAAAGCGCTAATGCGGTGGAAACTGCTGGTTGGCTTGGCAATAACCTGGTTCGGACTCGGGATCACGGGACTCTTCCAACACGCGGGAATCATTCCCCTCGATACGCCGCTATTTTGGACGTTGATGGGACCCGCAGTCCTTGAAGTGCTCCCTGCAATGTTATTCCAGTGCACGGGAAACTGTGTGGATGGATTCTTCGTGGATTCTGCTCACGGCCCGCCATTCCTAACGGTCCCCGGAATTTTGCTGGTATACGCCCTGCCCAGCGCCTTGCTGGCCTGGTGGGCTTTGCGGAAAATGCGCGCGCCGACGCCAAGTTCGTCGACAGGGCATGTGGGGGAGGAATAGGAAAGCGGGGAGTGCAAACGGACCACACGTAATGCTGGTGACACGAAATGCGCATTTTCACACGCGAAGCACATTAAAACGAGGATCCAATGAGATGCCCCAACCGTGCACGATGCCGAGCTGAGTCGGAGAGCTATTCAGGCGAATCGGTAAAGTCATAAGAGGATGCTCCGCACTTGCCATGGAATCTGATCAGGTGAAGATTGACCTTGTCACGAAGCGGCCCGACGGCGGTTGCACTTTAGTCCTTATTGAAACGGGGCCGTGGATAGGAGAACAGAAGAAACAGAACATGCAACGGCTCGCCAACCGAATCGCTGGTTGCGTCAGTGCGATCATCAACGGTCACATTGCTCGGCGGTATCCAGCCACGATGGGTGTTCCGCTGACGATTCAAGTCGACTCTTACGATACACCGCGACTGGAAGTAGACATTTTGTTGGCCAAGATGCAGAACGACTTCGACAAATCCCCAGAAATCCAGGAAGAGCTCCGGTCGGGACGATTCACTTCGGCAATTTTTCTGCGGCATCGCTGGTCCGACTTCGCCAGTGAGATGGCGAAGCGGCGGCCGTCGCACAGGTTCTGGCACCGCCTCAAACGCTTGTTTGGTTTGGGCGTAACTGACTGACGGCCTAGCTTGCGATTCAGACGCATGAGCTAACCGGGGAGATACTCCACCAGGTTACTCCGAGTCCTGCCGCAAGAGCTGAACCAGACGGTCAAAAAGCACGCCAGCCACAATCACGATGATGGCCAGAACCCCGAACCCCACTCCCACCAGGCGCGGAATATCCGCGATGTCGTTACCGTGAGCAATGCGCGCCCCGAGGTTGAACGTCAGGTCGCGGTATCTACCCAACAAGATGAAGACCAAAGTATGTAAGCCCAAAGATGCACCCGCGACCGAGAGTATTCGACGCATGTATTGAGACACCTAACTTTGGCGGGTCCTGTTCCGCACAGCTTCGGTTATCGTCCGCCTATCTCGAAACTGCGGGCAGCAAGTTCGGGCGCACAGGCACGTATCTATAACGACGTTTTCCATCATGTCAAACAACTTCTCAAATGTCCGGCCCGGAGACATAGGTTACAGAGGTACACAGGAAGGCGACGACCGCGAGCAGCACGGCAACAACGCCGCCGCTCCATGCGAAACCGACAAGCACAATTCCGATTAAGAAATCCCAGACGTCGGGTTTGAACCGCCTCATAGCCAGGACTTGCCCCGAATGCTTAACTGTTGAGCGTCTTACCTTATATCGCAGCAGTCTTTTGGGCGGGTTGCCCCGAAGGAGAACGAAGGGCACGGGCCGATGTTCCTGGGTTGCACGACGCGCTCGCCGCGAAGTGCCTCTTTCCCCCTGGTTGGCGCGATGCTCATATCATACGGGCACTCGGTGCCATGTCAACCTAATAAGGTTGCCTTTTGCTAGAGCAACCTATATTAGTTGCCAAATGCTTATACAACCTAATATGGTTGCTATTTAATGGTGCCAGGGACGATGTTTCGCACAGCCGCTAAAATACTGGCGCCAAAACGTTTCGGTATTTCCTTCCTCTTTCTTGGCCGGCTCCAACAACTCTGCTATGATTTCGAGGGTGATGACTCGCGCTGTTGCTCGATCCGCAAAGGGCTTGGTGGTTTTTGGCGAATTTTTTAATGATCTGGTTTTCTACGATCTCCCGAGTGTTCCCCGCATGGGGAGGGAAGTGAAGACTCGCAGGCTGGCGAGATTTCCCGGGGGCGGACTGGCAACAACTGCGTTAGTGGCTACCGCATTGGGTACCCCCACTTCCGTGATTACAAGGGTCGGGCGAGACGCTCCAACGACTCCGTCGTGGCAGAAATTGGTCCAGAGTGGAGTCTCGGTTGAGGGTTGTGAGTTCGATGTGCTCTTGCCGACGGCGATGACAGTATGCGCTGCTTTCGATGGCGACCGCATGATGATTACGCACGACACCATCAACCATACGCTGTATAGCGCGCTGAAAAGCGCAGGTGCACAGAATCAGATTCGTCGCGCGAAGCATCTGCATCTAGCGTGCGCACTCTGGCCCCCGCAAAAATGGATTCCGGCAATCCGCAGATTCCGCGAGCAAGGCCTAACGGTTTCCGTCGATATCGGCTGGAATCCGGAGGTGTTGGAATCGTCCCGATTGCCATCACTGCTAAGGCAATTGCAATTTTCATTTCCAAATGAGCCCGAAGCGCGAGCGATGACCGGCGAAAAAACCGTCGAGAAGGCTTTGAACAAGTTGGCTCGGTGGGTTCGCGTTCCCGTCATCAAGCTTGGCGAGGACGGCTCCGTTGCCATTCGGGATGGAAAGGTCGTACGCATGAAATCCGTTCGCGTCCACGCCGTGGATGCGACCGGAGCTGGTGACGCGTTCAACGGCGGTTTTCTGCATGGCTATCTTGGGGGGTGGCCGCTGGAGGAGTGCCTGCGAGCGGGAAACGTTTGCGGTGCGCTCGCCACGACCTGCGCAGGGGGATCGTCGGCCATCCCGACACGCAGAGAACTTAGGGCGTTCATGGATAAGCTTCGGTGAACAGCCGTTGAGCAAGTGACACAGCGACGCTGCTCGGCATACTGAAATTCGTACAGGAGGACAAGGCGCCATCATGAAGATCACTCTCATCGGAGCCGGCGGGGTTAGGACTCCCCTTCTGGTCCACGGTCTGGCAGCAACAGGCGACAACGTGCACCTAGAGGAGTTGGCGTTTTGGGATACAGATCCGGAATGCCTGAAAACGATGGGAAGAGTTGCGGAGGCGATGGGGAAGCGGAGCGGAATTCGCGCCCGTCTCAAGACATTTTCCGATCCTGGACAGGCCCTTGAGGGAGCGGACTACGTGATCACAAGCATTCGGGTAGGTGGTATTGGCGCGCGGGTAAAAGATGAAATGATCGCTCTTGCGCACGAGCTAGTAGGCCAGGAGACCGTAGGCGCCGGCGGATTCGCATGCGCCATGAGAAACTTGGCGACGATGCTGGAATACGCGCAGTTAATCGAACGCGTAGCTCCGCGGGCGACAGTCATCAACTTTACAAATCCGGTCGGCATTGTTTCCCAAGGACTCTTGAATCATTCCGGGATAAACGTGGTCGGCGTCTGCGACACTCCGCTGGAAACATTCGAAGCAATTGCCAATGCGCTGGGACGAAACCCTTTCAGGCTTCATTTCGACTATCTCGGTTTGAATCACCTGGGCTGGGTTCGCTCCATCCGCGACGAATGGGGCACGGAACTGCTGCCCAAAGTGTTGGCTTCTCCAGAAATTATTCAGAAATGCTATCGACACGGGCTCTTTCCCGTGGAATTCATTCAACAACTCGGACTACTACCCACGGAATACCTATACTTCTACTATTTTCCTCAGGAGGCGTATAAGAATACCAAGCGAGGTGGACATTCCCGCGGTCAGGCCATTTCCGCTATGAACAATCGTCTGTTTCAAGAGTTGGCTCAGGCTTCTGAATCTAAATTGATCGAGATCTATGAAGGCTACCTGCGTGAACGAAATGCTTCTTACTTCAGCATCGAAGCCACGGCAGGCGAGCGGCGCAAGGAAAATCAGGAACTTTACTCGGAGTTTTCCGGGTATGAGCGGATTGCTTTACTGGTGTTGCAAGCCCTCCATGCAGAAGCGCCCTCATTGATTCCGCTTACGGTTCGTAACGGCATTGCTTTGCAGGATCTCGAGCCCAATGATGCAGTTGAGCTTCCCTGCCTAGTCTCCTCACGGGGCGTTCAAGTGCAATCAGTCGGCCGCGCGCCGGAAGCCGTGCGTTCCTTGCTCTTGCGGGTGAAGGAATACGAGCGCCTTACGGTACGCGCGTCGATGGAACACTCGTACGAGATGGCACTCGCGGCCCTTGAGAAGAACCCCTTGGTAGCCCGCCCCGAAGTCGCGCAGCAGGTGTTAATGGAGTACGTTCAGGCCTTTGGAAAGCAGATGAACCTTCGGGCCGCGTAAGCGAGTTCATTGCTGCAAGAACCGTCGTTTCGCATCAAGCGTTTCTTGCCGCTGATTTGCTTGCGGGCTCCAGACCAGACATTACGTTTTTCAGATAGCTCAGGCTGGCGCGCATGGTTTCAACTGGCGGCACTGGTGTTTTGCCGTAGATCACATCCTGTTCAACGACCATCCAACCCGAATATCGGATATCCGCCAGAAACTGGAGGAATCCTTTAAAATCAATGCAGCCATCTCCAATCGTTGAAAATATGCCAGCACCTACGGCCTGTTCGAAATTGAAATTCTTGCGCCGTGATTCCCCGAGAACGCCAGCATTGATATCTTTGATGTGCACGTAGCGCAGGAGATGCCGATATTTCTTTGCTTCCTCGGCAGGATCACCCCCGCCATAAACACAGTGTCCAGTATCCAGACACAAACCCACTCCAGTATGTGCGAGTGAGTCGAAAAGGTGCTCGACCTCCATTGGCGTTTCCACATAGGTGGCAACATGAGGATGAAAAACCAGGCTCAAGCCAAATTCCCCAGCAACGTGCTCGATTTCATCAACGATTCTCCCAACACTTTTCCATTGCTCGCCGTTTAAGGATTCCCGCCCATCAGAGGGAACGCGGCCAGCAAGCGATTGCCGCTTCGGCGTTTGCGCATCAGAGAGCACTAACAGCTTGGCGCCCAACGCGGAGAGGAGCGCTCCAACTTTGCGGACGTGTTCGATCACCATGCCCTTTTTCGCATCGTCTGCAAGGGGCACCGGGACAAATGAGGAGAGTATGGTCATTCCGCGGCGCTTCAAGCTTTCCGCAAGTATTTTGGGATCGGTCGGGAAATAGCCGTAAGGGCCCAATTCTGTTCCCGTATACCCGGCTGAAAGAATTTCGTCCAGGATGCGCTCGTAGGGTTGTTCCCAAGCGGCGCCCCAGTCATCCTGAATGCCCCAGCTGACAGGCGCCGACGCAAAGTGGAATCTCTCGGAGAGCTTTTCCATGTCAGAGTTTCCTCACTGGCGCGTCCAGGTGCACGCGAGCGCCATCTCGCGCACTTTGGTAGCAGGCCTCGATCAACTCCACGACCTGGTAACCGTCCTCAGCAGTTACGGGAGCGGGAGACTTTCCATCGAGAGCGTCCACAAAGAGGCGATCCTCTTCGATGTAGCCCCACTTTTCGTGCATGCTTGCGAGCGAGAAATCGAAAGTTGTCGTTTTGGTTTCTAAACCGTCGGTGAAAGAAATTCTTTCCATCTCAAAGGTTTCGTAAGTCGAGTGCCTCCCATAGACCTCAAACCGCTCAAAGGGGAAATGCCAGCTCGCATGCGCATACGTCTTCATCGTCGCCTGGAGGCCGGTTTGGAAATTCAGCAAGATGGAAAAATCATCCAGCTCGTCGTGCTCGTGAGCACGCGCGGCCACTTGCACCCACTCGACCTTTCCAAAAAAGAAGGTCATTAAATCAAACATGTGGACGGGCGTTTCATACAGAAAGCCTCCGGTAAGGTCGGCATTCCACACCCAGGGAGGATTCACCAACTCTCCGCGATTCATTTTGGCGTGAACGGAAAGCGGGCGAAGTTCGTCCCTTTCAATTGCCCCTTTAAGAATTTTGTAGACCGGTGCAAACCGGCGATTGTGGCCCACCTGATAAATCAGTCCAGAACGGGCTGCTCGGTCGCGTAGCCTGGTTGCGGATTCCAGATTCAGCGCGAAGGGCTTCTCGCAAAAAACATGTTTGCCAGCTTCCAGGACTTGCATGGCCACATCCTCGTGCGTGGTGTTGGGAGTGCAAACAAACACAGCATCACACTGCATGAGAAGGTCTTCGATTGACTTCGCAGCATGGCCGCCGAACCGGCCTGAAAATGCTTGCGAACGTGCCGCGTCCACATCAAAAAAACCGTGAATCTTTACCCGGGAATCCTTTGCCATCACGGCGGCATGTATCCCGGCAACACCTCCCGCCCCAACAAACCCTACCTTATGTGACATTTCCAATCTCTCCTTCCCAGGATCCCAATTGCGCGGTGAAACTCGTTGTTGGAAACTCTCGACAAAAGTTAAAATGAACGGCGCCACCCTTCGCACTCCAACCCAAGCCGTCCCTCACGCTACGAAGTGCGTTCTGTTTGGTCCGGGCGCACCAGAGGCACACGCGGATCATGCTCCAAGATGGTTTTGCGCAGGTGTGCGTAGCGTGGGTCGTCACTGGCCGCCATGGAGCGCGCACTTCCGGCTAGCACATTGAGGTAATACACGTCATACCCATGGGCCGCGACGACGGGATGGTAGCCATCCTTAATGAGCACCAGATCTCCATCTATCACAGTCAAAGTATCGTCGCGGGTGCCACCTGCGTCATACAGGCGCTGAAATGCGTAACCCTCGGGCTTGCTTGTTCGGTAGTAATAGGTTTCGTCGAGATCCGCTTCACCTGGGGGATTGTGAACGTCGTGCTTGTGGGGAGGATAACTCGACCAATTTCCACTTGGCGTGTAAACCTCGCAGATCAGTAGCTTCTCTGCAGGGAATTCAGGGGGAATCACATCGACGATTTGGCGAGTGCAATTCCCTCCGCCGCGAATTTCTTCGCGGCAGTCCGCCGGAGCGATGATCCGAGGACTGAGTCGCGCAGTGGAAGGAGTGCGGCAGTCGGCAAATTCGGAGGTCGTGACCGCGGAGATCTCAAATGTCGTGCAACTAGGCAAATAAACCGCATGTGGATAGCCGCTGAAAACGTCTCTTCGACCGCCAATTTCCCGGGGCCCTTCGCCCCAATCTACCGTCGCTTTTCCCCCCAAGACTACCAGGGCGGCTTCCTCATTTCGTGTGTTGCTCTGCCAATATTGTCCGGCAATCAACCTTCGCACTGAAAAGTTGATCGTCTTCCAATTGGCTTGCTCGCGCGTCATGGAAAGCAGAACACCGGATTTGTCGTGCGCGATTAAAGCCGAGTGATTCATTACCTCCTGCACGTAAGAACTTCTGGCCATCTGTACCTCCCCGGGGTGAAAGTGCACTTGCACCAATTCTTTGTTGCTCCCGTTCTGTTTATTAATCCTTGTAGCTCCCTCCCTCAGAACAAATGTCGTTCACGCCTAAAGAAGAGCTGCTCAGGCCGAGAAATACGGTCCCAATAACGAGAAACCGGCTTGAAGCAATCGTTCACGGAAATATCCTGAGCCTGTGCGACTCCAGTTGCTGAAGAACCGGTGCACACATGGCTTGTTCGTTGCGGCTCAGGTAATACGGGAAGTCTGGATTTTGTTGAAGCGCCTGTCCGATCCCAGCAACATTGCCGTGGCCAAAAATCCCAAAGCAACCTGCGAAAAACCGGCGCTCGACTCCATACCTCTCGACATACTGATTTTTCAGGAACTCGACCGTAGCCTGCGCCGCCGTCACTCGAGACGTGGACGCCAAATCGCCTCCTCGAAGGGCGCCTGACCCCAGATCGTATCGGGATAAAGAACACGCGAAAGAAAATGCGGGAGCGGTTTTTGCCGCTCCCCCACGGCGCCGAGTCGGCCCGGGGGAATTTCACCCCGAGCCGCTCACAGATCCGTGCTTGACAGTCTCCCGTCACACGGCTCGTGCCATCCACGAGAGCTGCCGCCCTCCGTCGAAACCGGCGGGTTCCTCCTGTCGCCAGTTGACCCATTATGGTTCCGACGTAGATGACCTACCTCCTTCGCTCCGCGGACATTACTCCGCTTCCTCGCTACTACGAGGTAGTCCGCCCCTTGATGTCGCATCCGTACTCTCGCCCTCGTGGTTCAGGCCACTTGTGGCTTCTCCGTTGGCATCGACACCGAAGGTTCCCACGTTCCGTACCACCGCCTCTTCCAGGATCAGCCCACCTGTATGCCGGATGCCACTCCGTCCGTAAGCAGGTTGCGCCGGAGTTTGTCCCACGATCTTCTAACTACCGTGGTTTTGACATCGTCTTAACTATTTTCGACACGAGATACGGTGGTTCCCTTTCGGTCCTCTTCCTGGAAGTCACCTGACCCAATCTTTCGTCGGGCCTTTTCCTTCGCCGTTCACCACCACTCTCGTTAGAGCGCAGCAGCGGAAGGTAGTTTGGGTCCCACTCCTGCAAGTCGGTCCGAGGGGCCTTCCCTCATCAGTCGTACAGTTACGCAAAACAATGAACCCTTTCGAGTCTCACGTTTTGCTCGTGGCAGAGTTAGAAGTACAGCTTCAGTGCCAGTTGGATCTCACGAGGATCGCCCGGTCCTCCTGAATCGGTGCCCAAAATGGGCGCAAGGGTGTTGGAAACCTTTCCGAAAGATCCCGGCGAAGAAACGTCTACACTCGGGTTCCCAAAGTTGGGATGATTGAAAGCGTTGAAGAATTCCGCCCTAAATTGCAACTGCCATCGTTCCGTAAATCTGAACTGTTTGAAGAGGCTCAGGTCAACCATCTGAATGCCGGGGCCATGGAACTTCCGCGGAGCACATGTCCCGAAGGTTCCTGGAGCCGGGGCAGCAAATGCTGCCGGATTAATTAGGAATCCCGTAGTGGTATAGGAGTTGTGATCGGTTGTTGCGCCGGAGAACGGATCTCCGATGCAGTCGGCGTAAACGGAGTGGGTAAAGCCCATCAAGCCGTCATTCGGAGCGGTGACGCTGTAGGGACTGCCGGTCTGCAGCGTGACGATCCCGTTCAATTGCCATCCGCCCAACCAGCGGCTAGCTGCGCCAGGGTTGGAGAGGAAGCGCTTGCCCTGACCGAAAGGCAAATCATAAATGAAATTCCCAACAAAACGGCTGCGAATGTCGAGATTCGAATTGCTCATCTCCGCGCCGTAGTTATAAGCGTTTTGCGGGAACGCGCCAGCCGTCAGATTGTCCCCGAAATTGGCGAGCCCGTGACTGAAGGTGTAATTCAACGCGTAGCTCAATCCCTTAGACATCTTCCTGCGCAGGGAGAGTTCCAGGGAATTGTAGTCGGTGTTTCCGTCATTGCTGGCGTATTCCAAGAACGCATGTTGGCCAGTTGAAGCACAAGCGACGCCCACTCCGGCGAACGTATCGATGTTTGATACGGTGTTCAGATTGGCGAACGGGTACTGCAGAATAGGACAGCCGTTATCGAAGCCGGTTACTTGCGCCTGATTGTAGTCACGCAGGCGGTTCATCTTGCGACCCCAGTTCCCCACGTAAGTGGCGGCAAGAACAGTGTCGTTTGTAACTTGAATTTCCGGACCAAAGCTTGCTTGCTCGACGTAACTCGAACGCTGGTTCGGATCCTGTGCGCGAAGTTGGATTTGCGTCAGATCGAATCCCGAACCGGTGATCGTACTTAGTGGGAAGCCATTCCGTAGTTGAAATACCGTGTTAGCGCCACTCTGATTCAACTGAACGTCAAGAAGGAAAGGCGGATTAATCTGAATCAGACTTTCCGAGCCGATCCGGTTGTTGTGCTGATAAAAAACGCCATAGCCTCCACGCCAAACGACGCGATTCGTCATCTGGTAAGCAAAACCAAGACGCGGCGCAAAATCATTCAGATCCGGATGAATTAATGCACGGTCAAACCAGCCGGACGCATTGCTAGCCGCCGTCACGATTCCTCCGCCATTGTCCGGAGTGAAGTTGCTGGTGTTGTTGGTCCGGTCCATGAGCGGCGCGAAAAGCTCGTAGCGGAGGCCGTAAGTGAGGGTGAGCTTCGGCGTCGTTTTCCAAGTGTCCATCGCGTAGAACGAATGCCCTGGCTGGAAATAGTGGACCACGTGAGGGGTAGTGAAATGTACGCCATCTACATCTCCAAGCAGGAAATCCGGCACCCCGAACGCCCCGCCAGTAGTGTAAATTCCATTAGTCTGCAACTCTCCCTGCGGTGCACGGAGATCAAGAAAGTTGTCGGAACGCTTAAGGTATTGATAGCCGAACTTGAAACTATGACCGCCTTTCAGCCAGCTCAAGCCCTCAATAATGTTCCAAGCCTGCGATATCTGATACTGCGGCCGCCATGGCGACGTGCCAATTCGGGTCAAGCCGTTGATCTCAATTGGCGGCAGTCCACCAGATCCGGGCCCATCCGGGATCCCTGTCAGGCCGATAAGAGATTCGGCTTGGGAACTGCCGAGACTTACGCCGATGGGATCGCTGTGCGCGTAATCACGGTTGAAGCCAAACCGCGCATCGTTTACCAAAGAGTTCGAAAGAGTACGTGTCCAGCCCAACGCGAGCGACTGCGTGTGGATGCGGTATTGAGTTGCGAAATTGCCGCTGCCAATAACGCCGTTACTGGTCCAGGGCGGATCCTGACGGCTCAGGTGACGATAGCTGTAGCTGCCAAACAACCGATTGGTCTGGTTAAGGTTGTGATCGACGCGCCCGTCGAACGAATAGACGTCATCGGGCACCGGCGCCGGAAAGAGATAGTTCGACTGGCTTTTCCAGCTCCCTGGTGTTCCCTGCAGAGCAACTAGGCTAGGTTTGTTCGGGTCGGGCAGCAACGCCATAAGCTTGGCGGCAACGGGATCGAGGCACGTTTGGCCAGTACTGCTCGTCGCCTGAAGGATATTGCCGACATAGCAGCCAGACTGCCCCGGAACGGTTGAATCGCTCAACGCGAATGGCAATTCCGTGAAATTCCCCGCTTTCATGAGCGGCGTAGGAACTGTGCTTTGGATCGTAGTGGATTCCCGGCTGCTGAAGCGTTCGAAATCGCCAAAAAAGAAAGTCTTGTCCTTGATAATCGGACCGCCGAACGTGCCACCGAACTGGTTTTGTACAAAGTGTCCCTTGGGAAGGGGCTTGCCATTAATTGGGTTGGCGTTGTTGACCCAGGAGTTGGCGTCGAGTGCCGCATTCCGTAGATACTCAAACAGATTTCCATGGTACTGGTTCGTGCCGGATTTGATAGTCGCATTGATCACCGCTCCGGCGGAATTGCCGAATTCTGTGGAGTAGGTCCGAGTCTGCACGCGAAATTCCTGCACGGCATCAGGCGGTGGTTGCACGACCTGCACAGAGAACTCCTGCAGATTTTCCGACCAGGAGTTGTTGTCGACGCCGTTCAATAGAAAATTGTTTTGCAGTTCGAGATTCCCATTGACACTGAAGCGGTCTGGCGCAGGGTTGTTGGCGGCATAAAACTTCTGAACTCCCGGCTCCAAGAGCGCTAAATCTGCATAGCGCCTTCCATTCAATGGCAGATCGTTGACCAGTTGCGTGTCTACGACGTTTCCGACATCGGCCGTTTGTGTTTGTAGGAGCGGCTCTCCGCCAGTAACTACGACTTCCTGGGTCATTGACCCGACCTTCAGGACAAATTCGATGGAAAGACGATCTTGTACATGCAACTCTATGTCGTCCCTTAGCACGCTTTCAAAACCGTCTGCACTCGCCTTTACGGTGTAGCTGCCGGGAATCAGCGCAAGAACTTGGTACTCCCCCGAGTCATTGACGGGGGTTGTTATAGCAACCCCAGTAGCTTTGTTGGTCACAGTGATGCTCGCCTTTGGTACGACGGCACCGGAAGAATCCATAACCCTGCCTGCGATGGCGCCACGATCCACTTGGCCAAACGCCGGCAAAGCGCATACGACAAGCCACACGAGCAAAAGCCAGGCCCCCTCACCTAGTTTCCGAGTCCCCACGCCTCGATTCATCGCAGCCTCCACTTTTAAGATTCGAAGAGCAGTCCCCCGACTTTTGACGCAATCCGGCTAAAAACCATTCGCGCAGCCATCCCTCGTTAGACCAAAAAAGAACTTGCGGCTCGTTGACCTTGGGTCACATCCCACCGCGCTAATTTACCGGAAGTTACAGTCCCTCCGCTGATTAGGCCCTTCGGCCCGAACCACGGCAATCAGATTCATGCTGAGCACGCGTGCCAAATCAGTCGCCACGGAAAAGGCGGGAAAGAGATACGGGATACGACCATTCAAGAATCCCGGCAACGACTCACCCCTTCGGCGTGCCGAAACGATTCGGTTCAATGGCACGAGATGTAACACCGGCAAAAACTCTTTGTCAAGCCTCTTTTTTCAAAATGACCTGACTTTGCCATTTGTTTATGGAGAATATAAGTACCGTTGAAGGACGCTTGCATTGGCACCAAAACGTTTTGGGATTTTTGTTGACAATGTCTTTTGCGAACGTAAAATGCCAGTGCTTCCGACGGAATATTTTGGAGGCTTTATGTTTTCCGCGGACTGGCTTCCCGTTGACGTCGGCAAACGGGCGCGCTGTCGAACCACAGGAGGAATGATGGCATTACAGTCCAGAAAGTCTCTTCTCGTACTTCTGGGTGTCATGGCGTGCACCTTATCCGTTCTTCTGTTGCGTTCGGTGCCGGCGGGAGCACAGTCCCCCGCTGCCGTCGATTCCAGGCCCGCTGCGTCTGCCCACCCGCTGCCCTTTGACGGCGGTTCGGCCGCTGTCTGGCAGAGTTTGCAAAAATTGCACTCACGTTCGAGCCTCCTTATGGTCACGGCTCATCCTGACGATGAAGACGGGGGGATGCTCACTTATGAATCGCGTGGGCAAGGTGCGCGAGTCAGTTTGCTGACGCTCAACCGAGGCGAAGGTGGCGCTAACGTCATGTCTTCGGATTACTTTGATGCCCTGGGGCTGGTTCGAACTGAAGAGCTTCTGGCTGCCGACCGCTATTACGGAGTGCAGCAATTCTGGACTCGGATCTCTGACTACGGCTTCTCCAAGACCAAGGAGGAAGCTTTCGATAAGTGGGGACATGATAGCGTGCTTGCGGACGTGGTGCGCGTCGTACGCATGACGCGCCCGCTTGTTATTACGTCCGTCTTTGTTGGAGGACGGACGGATGGCCATGGCCATCACCAGGTCGCAGGACAAATGGCTCAAGAGGCTTTCAAGGCTGCTGGCGATCCGACAAAGTTCCCCGAACAACTTAAGGAAGGGCTTCGAACCTGGAAACCGCTCAAAGACTATGCTGCGGTACCGTTCGCACCCGTTACGGACAAAGGCATCTACGATTACGCCGATGGCAAATATTATCCCGCGGAATTCCAAAACTATACTGATGGCACTGTCATTAAAGGACAGCTATCCGCTTCTGTTGAAATTCCAGAGGGCGAATACAGCCCGCTTTTGGGACTTACCTATGCTCAAGTTTCCCGTCTTGGACTTGGCCATCAGAAATCGCAGAATGGCGGCACCGGATTGCCGCCAGCTGAAGAAGAAATGAGTTCCTACCATCGGTTTGCAACCTCTGTTTCTGTATCGCAGAAGGAAGCTTCCTTTTTTGATGGCATCGACGTTTCGTTGCTGGGAATTGCCAGCCTAGCGCAAGGCGGCGACACGGCTTTTCTAACCGGTGAGCTTTCTCAAATCAATTCTCTCGTCGAAAAGGCTATGAATGACTTCTCCGCTGAGCATCCGGAAGCAATCGCTTCGACGCTTGCGGCCGGCCTGAAGGCTACGAACGAATTAATGGAAAAGGTCGCTACCAGTAACTTGACGGATGATTCGAAATACGACGTCACCCTCGAATTGAAGGTGAAACAGGCGCAGTTCGGCAATGCGCTTGCCGAGTCTTTAGGGCTGTCAGTCTTGACAACGCTTTCTCCTGAGAAAGAACCCACTGGGCCATTTGCGCGATTTTTCAGAAATCAGCCAACCTTCCAGGTGGCGATTCCGGGACAAGAATTTTGGGTGAAGGTCCACGCTACCAATCCGACCAATGTTTCCGTGCAACTGGAGAAGGTCTCTCTCGAATACCCGGAAGGGGAACAATGGAAAATCGATCCGTCTGGGCAGACGACTGGCACGCTGAAGGGAAATCAGTCCATGGACGTTCGCTTCACCGTCCGAGCGCCGCAGAATGCAAGCTTCACGAGACCCTACTTCACACGGCAGGATACCGAGCAACCTTACTACGACATTCAAGAGCCGAAATATCTGAATTTTTCCGTAGTGCCCTATCCGCTCTCGGCCAAGCTGCGCTTCGCATTTGAGGGCGTAGCCTTCGACGTTTCTCAGGTCGTTCAGTCCGTGAAGCACTTGACCGGACCAGGTACCGTACTAGACCCGCTGATTGTCGGCCCCGCGATTTCCGTTACTATTGCACCGCAGGCGGGGATAACACCGTTGGGCGCCAAGTCCTTCGACATGAGGGTCACAATTCATAGCAACGTGAAAGGCCCAGCAAAAGGAACCGTCAAACTTGATCTACCGGAAGGCTGGACTGCGCCGCAGGAAGAATTTTCAACTGCAAAGGATGGTGACGATCAGACGCTCAACTTCCATGTGACGCCCGCCAAGCTTGCTGAAAAACGCTATACGATTACAGCCGTCGCGACCTACGATGGCCGCGAGTACAAAGAGGGCTACCGTGCGGTGGGCTATCCCGGCTTGCGCCCTTACAATCTTTACGGCGCTTCCGCCTATCGAACGACGGGAGTAGACGTGAAAGTCGCTCCGGGTCTGAACGTGGGATACGTTGTGGGTGCCGGAGACGACGTGCCTCAGTCTTTGGTCAACCTGGGGATCAGCGTACATTTCCTGACGTCCGATGACTTGGCGAGCGGAAACCTTTCCAAATTCGACGCGATAGTTTTGGGGGTGCGCACCTACGCTGTCCGTGAAGATTTGAAAACATATAACGGCCGAATTCTTGAGTATGTCAAGAATGGTGGCGTTGTAATCGTTCAGTACAACACGCCTGAATACGATCACAACTACGGTCCTTATCAATACAAAATGGGCTCTAATCCGGAAGAGGTTTCAGACGAGCACTCTAAGGTTGAAATCCTGGCGCCCGAAAACCCTGTCTTTACCTGGCCCAACAAAATCACCGGCAATGATTTTGAAAATTGGGTGGAAGAGCGCGGGTCGAAGTTTCTCGAAAGCTGGGATGCGTCCTATGAGCCCCTGTTGGAAACGCACGATCCCGGCCAGGCTCCCCAAAGAGGCGGTCTCGTCTACGCAAGATACGGAAAGGGCGTTTACATCTACAACGCGTATGCCTTCTATCGTCAAATACCAGACGGTGTGCCAGGTGCGTATCGCATTTTTGCCAACATGATTAGTCTGGCGAAGAATCCTCGCTTAAAGGGCCCTCAGTCCGCAACACCCCGCACCCCGACGAAGGCGTCCACTCCCTGATCAATCTCGGGAACAAAGTGGACTTTTTGACACCGGGCCATATTCACTTATGGTCCGGTGTCTCGTTTTGAATCGTATAGAGAAAAGTCTTTATGGCCTCATCGCGGCGAGCGTTCTCATCGGCGATCCGTTTCGACGTGGTCTCGTAAAGTTTCATCTCTGCTTGTGACCGTTCCTGTTGTCCTAAATGCTGATAAATCTGAGCCAGTCGATAGTGCGCCTCCGCAGAATTTGGGTCCATGCTCGCACACACTTCCGATTCGTGAAGTGCCTCCTGCCACCGGTCCAGCCATCGATAGGCCCTGCCAAGCTGGCAGTGCGGGGAAGGATCGTCATGGAGCAGTCGGCTTGCGGTGCCAAGCTTCCGCACAATTTCGTCCGCGTTTTTCTTGTCACCGGAAGCGTAGTCTCGGCGGAAGAGCAACGCGCCGCAGTAGTACAGCGACTTTCCTTCTCCTGGATGATGATCTGAAAACTGACATAGTTTTGCTAGAGCGACGAGATCAGGCGTGGAAGCCTGATCCATCTGAATTTCTCCCAAATATCTCAATGCAGTGTCGGGCGCAGGCGCTAAATCTACCGCACGAATGAGGATTCTGGTCGCTTCCTCATCTGTGCCGGTGAAATATTCCACCATTCCCAAAGCGAATTGAATCCGCCAGGACTCCGCTTGCAACTCCTCGGCTTGTTTGAGAACAACCTTAGCCGCGTCGAAGTTCTTGTGCCGAATCAATTCCACTGCGAGCGACAGACGATATTTCTCATCGTTTGGAGCGAGAGCCACCGCAGCCTGATAACTCCTCGCGGCAGCCATGCTGTCGCCTCGAGCCTCCTGGATGTCACCGAGGAGGTCTTCGAGATCGGCGCTGTCGCTGAACGCCTTGCCTTTTTCGGCGCTCTCTAACGCGTCGTCCAGGAGTCCTGCTCGAAATTGCGCGAGCGCTAAATTGAAAATCAGGTCTGCTCGACTCGGGTTGAGGTCCACGGCTTTCTTAAATTCTTCGACGGACTCGAAAACTTGCCCGTGAGCGATTAGCAGTTCAGCTAAGCGCTGCCGAAAGTCTGTTTCTTCTACCCTGGGCAGTGTTATCGAGCGAAGTACCTCTAGCGTTTGGCGGAAGTCGCTGCTCATTCCCAATTGAGCTTCCAATAAAATTAGCCCGACACCGGGATCGTGCGAGCGAGAGAATACCGGCTCCGCCAGACTCGCTGCGCGCCGCCAGTTTTTACTCTGCATTTCGGCTGCTGCCGTCGCGATACTAAGCCCCACGTCTTCTGGTCTCAGAGTAAGCGCTTTTTCCATTTCCGAAGCGGCACCGAGAGAATCTCCCAGCCCTAGATTCACCGAGGCCTTCAGACGATGAAAAGCAATTTGTTCTTCTCGGACGCTTGGCGGCGCGAGACGTGCAAGAACGCGCTGTGCTTCTTTATAGCGGTGCATGCGTGCAAGAACAACCGCCCACTCCGTTTGAATCGCTGGATCACTATGGCTAGCTTTTGACGCGCGCGCCAGCAGCGGTTCAGCCTTCTCCAGCTGACCGGTCCGATAGTAGACCTCGCCCAGCGCCGTAAGAGCAGCGAGGTTGTTGGGCGACTCCTCTAGGACACTTCGAAGCTCAGACACAGCGCGATCGTTTTGCCCAGTCAATACATAGGCTTGGCCGAGTATCAGTCGAGCTGAAGAGTCCTTGGGATGTGCTTGAAGATAGCCCGAAAGAGTTTGTATTGCCTCTTCTGGATTCCCGCGGGCAAGGAAAGACTGCGCTTCAGTGACAGCCGCCGGGGACTGAGTTCGACTTGTTTGTGAAGATTGATTCTGCGGTGGGCCGAATGGGGACGAGAGAGCGAGCACCAACGAAGCGCTCGCACCCAGGATCCATTGCCAACAATTCTCTTCTGCTGTCACGGTGATCGCCGCTCCTGGGCTCAACGTTCATCGCAGCTGAATCCTACTCCACACCAAACAATACCCTTCGACACCCCTCACTTACCAACTGCCCGGTGCCTCACCGTGGCTCAGCCAACTCTCAACCAGTTTCACAATCAAATCTTCGCTAATCTTTACAAGTTTTCTTCCCTTCTCCGCCGAAGCTTCACTCACGTAACCAGAATAGCCCGGCCAGTCTTTCGCACTGGCCTTCTGTAAGAAATACGGCGCCCCATTAGACAGGTCAGGTGGTTCGGGCAAATCTTTTGCTTTGTCCAGATGAATCAGGTCCGGACGGAACGCAGCGACCGCAGACGTCTCGAGTGGACCGCCATGGCCGTGGCCACCGTTTGCCTGCTGAAACATCCCAAGAGATCTCATCGTTTCGGTGGACAAAAATTCCCACCAACTTGCGAACAATAATGCCGCGTCCTTTGTTTCATCCGCGACTTCCGCGATTGCGCCGCGTCCAGGTCCGATGTTTCCGTCATGCCCGTTCAGAATGAACACTCTGCGAAATCCTAGACGCAAAATGTTGCGCAGAACATCCGCGAAATACATCGTCATGACTTCGGGGCGGACCGAGACTGTGCCTGCAAAATGCGCCGTGTGCGCCGGGCACTGCGTGAAGGTAATTGGCGGCATGAGCAATCCCTTCGTGCGAGTTGCGACGCGTTCGGCAATCCCAGAAACGATTATAGAATCCGAACCCAACGGATTGTGCGGTCCATGGAACTCCAGGCTGCCCAGAGGGAGAATGGCCACCGGATATTTGGAAGCGACCTCCGCCGCTTCGAATCCAGCCAACTCCTCGAATCGTTTTGGCTTTCCATCATCATCTTCACTTGCACCGACATGACATACGGCCTCGACGATCCCCGGCAGCGCCAAACCCGTGAGCAAAGCGCTCCTTCTGCTAAACTGTGTCATGTTCGTTCCCCCCAAATTGCTCGCAGGTTAACGTAAGGTCCTACAGTTGTCCACGGCCGCCTTCGTGATAGAACTCTTGCCAGTCGGCTCAGCCATCCTCAACGCATCAAGTGCCGAAACGTTTCAATACTTTTCTTCGTTTTCTACCCTTGCCGGTTAGCGGTGACGCTGTTATATTGCCCGCTCGCTCTTTTAGTTCCTGCTTCAACCCGGACTTCTGGCTTGGCCGAAAACTCTACACCTCACCTCCCGCCTGAAATCGCAAGCGCGTCCGACAAACTCGTTCGGGGCATGGTGCTGATTCAGTCCACCGCGGTCAACATGCTGGAGATGATCGGCATCGGGCCCTTCATCACCATCGGCGTGATTCTCTCTGCGATGGGCGGCCCCCAAGCCATACTTGGTTGGTTCCTCGGCGCTCTGTTCTCGATTTGCGATGGGATGGTATACGCGGAACTTGGTGCCGCGATGCCGGGTGCGGGCGGAGCGTACATCTACTTTCGCGAGGCCTTTAATCCTCATACGTGGGGACGCCTCTTCTCCTTTCTTTTCCTGTGGGAAGTGATTTTTGTCGCGCCCCTCGCGATTTCCGCCGCCGCCGTGGGCTTTGCAGAATATTCCCACTACGTATTTCCAGGATTAACTCACGCCGGTGTAGGCACGGTCGCCGCCGCCGTGTGTGTGCTCATCACCTTTCTCCTTTATCGCCGGATCAAAACAGTCGGGAGTCTATCCGTTGTGATGCTTGTAGCAGTACTGATCGCCATGTGCTGGGTGATTGGTTCCGGTCTCATTCACATGAACACAAGAATGGCCTTTGATTTTCCTCCCGGAGCGTTTCATCCATCAAAAGCTTTCTTTTTGGGCCTTGCAAGCGCCACCTTGGTTGCGATGTACAACTACGGCGGATACAACAACATTACCTATCTCGGCGGTGAGGTTAAAGATCCCACCAGGAATATACCCCGGGCTATTGTTCTTTCGGTTTTGATCGTCGCCGTTCTCTATCTCTTGATGAGCATCGTGATTATCGGAACAATTCCATGGCGCGAGGCAGCCGTATCTCACGCCGTAGTTTCTGAGTTCATCGGTAAATTGTACGGATCGCGCGCCGCTTCAGTCATGACTGGCCTGATTCTTGCCGCCACGCTTGGTGGAATATTTACGATGAGTTTGGGCTTCTCCCGCATCCTGTATGCCGCGGGGGCGGAGGGCAACTTCTTCAAAGTTTTTGGTCGAGTTCATCCTACGGGACGCTTCCCTACTATCTCTCTTCTGGCGGTCAATGCCCTGGCGATTCCGCTGTGCTGGTTGTCGCTGGAACGGCTTCTGTCCGCCCTAATGATTACGCAGATTGTCTTCCAGTTTATCCCACAGGTCTTTGCAGTCTTCGCCATTCGAATGTATCGCAAGGAAATCCAGCGTCCGTTCGGCATGTGGCTCTATCCGGTTCCCGCGTTGGTTGCCCTGATGGGCTGGATCTACGTCGCCGCCACGCCTGATCAACGTCAGTACCTTGGCACTGCTCTGATTCTTTTATTTTTGGGTCTGGGTGCGTATTTCTTGCGCGCCAAAGTGATCAGGTCGTGGCCATTCGGAAGTACGCCAGAGACCGCTCGGCGGGGGACTCGTTGATTCTGACTCCTGATTGCATACCTAGCTTTGCGTGCACTGTTAGCGCGATTCCGGTTTCTTCGGGGGACAACACGAGTCTCGAACGATCAGCTGCGTTGCGAGCAAAGCGGGAGTCGGAATGCTCGGACGCCCCTCGATATGATCGATCAATATCCGCGCGGCGATCATGCCTACTTCTCGCGCTGGCTGGCGAACTACCGTGAGTCTCGGGCGGAGCAGAGTCGCCCAATAAAAATCGTCAAAGCCTAGCAGGCTGATGTCTTCAGGACACGCGAGCCCAATCTCCTGTATGGCTGCGAGTGCACCTAAGGCCATCATATTGTTCGTGCAGAAAATCGCCGTCGGTCGATCACTTCTGGTTAGAAGCTGCATCGCATGGAAATGTCCACTTTCCATGTCATTGTGACCCCTGTGAATCATCGAACGGTTCGGACGAATCTTGGCGCTCCGAAGCGCTCCCATGAATCCTTCAAGCCTGTCGACCGAAGTCCCGCTGGTAGGGTCGCCCGTGATAATGCCGATTTCACGATGCCCTAAACTGACGAGATAGCGAGTCGCACTATCAGCGGCTTTGCGATTGTCCACACCAACTCTTCCCAAATAGGTATCACGCACTTGAGGGTAGCGGTCCGCATACACTACCGGCAGATTTCCCAGGACTGATCTTGCCTTTCCTCCCGGCGCGTCAATTGCTGGAACACGCACGATTCCATCCACGCGCCGTCGGTGAAACGAATCCAGGTAGTTACGCTCTTCCTCCCAGCTTTCCCTAGAATCGCCAATGAGAACCGTGTAGTTCGCTGAGGCCGAGTAGTCTTTTGCTCCTCGCACAACTTCAATATAGAAATTGTTCGATAGGTCGGGAACAACAATAGCAATGGAATGGGTTTTCTGAAGGCGAAGTCCGCGCGCCAAGTCGTTGGGGCGATATCGGAGTTCCTTGATCGCTCCCTCGATTCGGCTTCGCATTTCCGCGCTAACGTAATCGGAATTATTCAATGCGGCGGAAATCGTGGAGACAGAAGCTCCAGCCGCTTTCGCCACCTCACGTATCGTTACGTGGCGCCTCGCCCGCTTCGCCTTTGGCTTCAACTTGCTTCCCCCGTCTGGCGGTATGCGGATAGTCCCGTCCCTGAAATTCGGCGCTAAATACAGACTCATTGACTAGATTGGATTACTAACCAAATCAATCTTAATACCGAGATCGAAAATTGCCTAGTCCATCTGAAGGTCCCTCACTGAAAATGGCACAAAATGCCAAATAAAAAACGTTTCGGGACGACACCTTCTTGAAGCCATGCGTGTTCAGCCCTCGCCGTCAAGCCCGTCAGTCCGCCAGCGTAGGCAACGTTTCGTAGTTCCCGAACCTGGCGAAGTATTCAGCATGTCCATACGGAACCGTGAGAAGAATCTGAGCCTCAAAAGGGTCTCGGCCTTGCTTCAAGAGCCTCTCCAGGACGATCTTGGCCGCTGTCTGTGGGTCTTTTCCCCTCTGCTCGATGATATCTACGCCCGCTTCCGTGAGCACAACATCTGCATGCGTCTTGGCGAACCCGTTCGAGATTGTGAATGTATACACGACCTTAGCCTTGTAGTGCTGATCCACCATTTCTCTTTTCACGTTCTTAACGTCGATGCTGTATTCCATACAGGATAGCCACGTGACCGCAGCGCATTATCGTCTGGCGCATCGCTTCAGGTCTAGGATAAATTCCATGCGGAGGATTCATGGACCTATTAGCGGCAATCAAGCGTGAAGAACGAAAGCTCGAAAAAGAGTTGGGTAAACTGCAGGGCAAATTGAGCGGTCTCCACGCTGCAGCAAAAGCATTGGGCAGCAGGACGAGCCAAAGAGTCACTGAAGTCAAAAAGCGAGTTATGTCCGCTGCTGCAAAAGCAAAGATTTCAAAGGCGACAAAAGCGGGGTGGGCAAAATTCCGAGCCGAGAAGAACACGAAGGCGTCAGGGAGTTCGACAATCCGCGGGGTCGCTCAGGTTAAGAAGCGCGTATTGTCTGCGGCTGCCAGAGCGAAGATTTCAAAGGCAACAAAGGCGCGATGGGCTAAGTTTCGAGCACAGGCGAAGAAATAGCCGACGGGGATGTCGCCGTGGCGGTCTGGTCGGCGTGGCCACCCCGTTATAAAACTAAAATGACCAAGACCATCGAGCAGTGGCTCCTTTTCACTTTCGAACACGGCGAATTCACACCGTTGTCGAAACCGTTCAGGACCAAAAAACTGGAGCAGCTACGACGAGCTACTCGACTGTGACTTCTGCGCATACCGCGCTACGCGGTGGCACTTCAGGCGAAAAACTAAGTCGCTTGGGTTGTATCGACATTGTTGACACTAGGGCTAAGGCTATGAGACGATGTTGCTACAATGTCTCTACAGGGGTGACGAGGTTATGAGAACTGTGGTCAAAAAATGGGGCAACAGCGCTTCGGTGCGAATTCCCGCCGCTGTCATGCAGGCCGCGCGCCTGGATCTAGACGAGACCGTTGACGTACGCGAAGAGTCCGGCCGCATCGTCATCGAGCCGGTACAGCGCAAGGAATATGATCTGGCCGAACTGGTGAAGCGGATCACACGTGAGAATTTGCATGACGAGGCCGATTTCGGCAGACCTGTTGGCAAAGAGGCATTGTAATGGTGCGGTCTTATGTGCCCGACGCCGGTGACATTGTGTGGATCAGCTTCAATCCACAGACCGGACATGAACAGGCTGGGCACCGACCTGCAGTTGTGCTGAGCCCCGCAGCGTACAACGTGAAGACGAGTCTCATGGTCTGTTGCCCGATGACGACGCAGATCAAGTATTATCCCTTCGAGGTGGTGATTGCGGGCGCGAGCCCGAGCGCGGTTCTGGCAGATCAGGTCAAGAGCCTTGATTGGCGGAAAAACCGTGCCAAGCACAAAGGAAAGATATCGGCGGCCGAACTGGCTGAAGTGCGCGCAAAAATTCGGACGCTAATAGGCTGAAGCTCCTTGCAATTCATTCAAACGTGGCTGCGATAAGAAAGGACCTAACCGCACGTGCACCAAGTGCGGCAAGCGTCGTGCCTGCCGCGTCTACTGGTACAAGTTTATGTGGCAAGGCAGGCTCGTGCGCGAGTCCACAAAACAGGGCAACGACAAGGTTGCACGGCAAATGGAATCCGCGCACCGCACCTCGCTCGCAAAGGGTGAGGTAGGCATCCGCGAAAAGAAGTCGTCCCCAACTCTCGCTGAGTTCATCGACAAACGGTTTGAACCGTGGGTCCAGGCCACGTTTGAGAAATCCTCGCCGAAGACATGGCTCGATTGGTATCGGCCCAATCTGCGAGCCATTAAGGGTTTCAAGCCACTGGCCGACTGCAAACTTGAGGAAATCACGACCGAGAAAATTGCTGCATTTTCTGCGAAGCGGCTGTCACAGAAACTGCAGGTTAGCTCCGTTAACAGTTCTCTGCGCGTTCTTCGTCGGATGTTGAAATTGGCGTTTGAATGGGGCACGGTTCCATCTGCTCCGAAAATCAGACTTTTGCCTGGCGAGCGGCATAGGGAGCGGGTGATATCAGCGAATGAGGAAGCTCGGTATTTGGCGGCCGCCACTGAACTCATGACGTCGATTGTCACAGTCCTGATTGATACCGGAATGTGGTGCGATGAATGCTTTCGCTTGCAATGGGAATCCGTTACGTGGGCGAACGGCAGACATGGGACCGCCTTAGTAACTCACGGCAAGACGAAGGCGGCTCGGCGGATTCTTCCGATGACCCCGAGAGTCCGTGCAGTTCTCGAGGCACGTTGGGCGAGTGCAAACCAACCTGACGAAGGCTGGATATTTGCCGCGCCCACAAAGAGCGGACACGTCGAAAAGTCCACGCTCAAGAAACGGCACAGGAAAGTCTTTGAGAGGGTGAATGAAGAGGCGAAGAAGAATGAAGAAAAGCCACTTCGACCGTTTGTACTTTACGACCTCAGGCATACGTTTCTGACGAGGCTTGGAGAGTCAGGATGCGATGTCTGGACACTGGCCCGAATTGCAGGACACAGCAATATCAAGCAATCTTCGCGATACGTCCATCCATCAGACGATGCGGTGCTCGGCGCAATGGAGCGCATGGGTGGGCACAAAATTGGGTACAGCGCCGAAAATTCAGTTCGACCCGCGAGAACCCAGAGGCAACTAACGCAATGATTCAAAAGAAGAAATATGGTGGACGTGACCGGGATCGAACCGGTGACCCCCTGCTTGCAAAGAACGAGAGTCCTCTCTAATCGTTCCTTTCCCTATTTTGGTTTCTAATGTTTTCAATAATTTGGGGAATCTGCTTTTCGCTCAAAGCTAAGCCCAATGCAATGAAAACATCCCATGCGTACACAGTTCGTGTACAGTCGATAGCAGTCGATTCAGTACAATGAGTTTTAAAAGCCGCACTTCCTCTTCGCCCTCCTGCATCGACTCAGTTGGGTCAAGAATCCGCTCTGACGCTCGAACACTTCCACGAGTTTTCGAGTTCGCGGGTTTGGAGCGTCGGTATAACGGTTGTCGATCAAAGCCGCGTCAGCGCCTTCTCTGCCAACACCTTATCGATGGCGAGAATATCGTCGGCGTATTTTTGCGGTCCTTTTCCTCCTTCTTGCCGCATGCCCTGAGAGAACCGCGTGGGCAAGTTCAGCCGGATCATAAACGCCGCGTCGCCCTTGCGCACCGTCAATGCATACATCGCAAAACTTGCTTCATCGCCCAGACCGGAAATCATCTGCTCCTCAGCGCTGGGCGTTATCTGTGTGAGGTCCGCTCCCGTCTTCATAACGGGCATCATCGTCCGCGACTCCGCCCCGTCCCAGGTGCTGGAGATCTCCGCGCTGGCGACCGATACGTCCGCAGTCATGTAGACACAAGTGTTAGAATTTTTTTCCGCCTTGGCCTGTATGAACTGCTCACCCGTCGCCTGCGACATGTCTTCCTTTGTGACCAGCGAGCATGGATCGTGCTTCTGATTCGACTTAGCCGACTGCGTCTCCGATCCTGACACAACGCTCTGCTCCCCCTCATTCTTCTTGCTCGTACACGCAACGAGGATCAACGCCAACATTAACAGTATTATTAGCAATCTCATGCGAGTTCCTCCAAAAGAAGAAAACCTCTAGATGGCAACAAAGTTTGGGTCAAGCGTGAAGAGGCTTTCGTTTATTACGCCAGGTCAGAATTATGCGTCACTGTGCGTCGAGTGGAATTTTTAAGAATGGGGCATCCGCTTTGTGACTACTCTCCTGTCTTACAGTCTCCCATCCTTCGCCCCTTGATCTGCGATATCTTGGTTACGCCGCCCTCCGTGGAGGTGATCGTCGTCTCGAAGCTGTCGCCGCCATGAAACCTCGTCTCCTGGAGGATGGTGCTTTTTCCGCAGACCATAGTTTGCGTCATGCTGTTATCGTCCAGCTTAAAGTCCTTGAGCGTACACGCGCCGCTCTTCGATAGCGCTTTTTCCGACTCCGCGCGGACCACCGCCGGATATCCATTCGACAGCACCGCGTCCGCCTGTTTGAAGCAGTGGCTGCGCGTAGCCGCGTTCCGGACGATACTGCAGCGGATCGGTTCTCCACTGATAAGCCACAGTCGGCCGCTTTCCAACAAAATTGGCTCGTTCGCTGATTCGGCGCCAGGCGGATAGGATCCATATCAGCAGAATTGCGCCCGCGACAATACATACAAGCGTCATGCGCTTTTGCGCAATCCTATTTTGACGCTTGTTTTTTCTCTCCCATTCCAGCCATCGTAAATTCTGTTCCGAGTCGTGCGAATTCTCAGAAATTGTCATCGTCTTATCCATAACCATATGCTGCATCCTGGCCGACTTGGCTGCTGTCCAATATTGGACAGATCAGCACGGGGTCGACGTTTTTGGCCACGAGCGGAAGCCCAGCGTACGCATCGGCGATATCTTTTGGCGTCTAAAGGCTACTCGCGGCATAAACGTGGGCGTACTTAAGAGGGTACGCCCGCCTAGTAACGTCTGTGAAGCGCGATCAATCTCAACGTGAATCCAGGCGTGCAAGCGTTCGATCCATTTCCTTTTGAAATTTTGGCTTTGGTCATCTCCTCGGAACTTCTTGGGCAGACCATTTTTGTTCCCATTAGTCAAAATCGCATGGCGCTTGAAGCAGAGAAACGCTCTCACCTCGACCTACAAGTTGGCATGCTCGCGGAACAGGAACTGACGGCTATGCTTCAGATGCAGCACAAGATCTGCCATCGATTCGGCATCGAACAACGAATCTGCAAATCACGAGCTAAAAGGATTCAGCGACGCAACGGACTTCAGTAAGCTGGCACGCGACCTTGAAGACAGGCCGCCGGAGAAATGAGGAAAACACGCTATCTGACTACATCGACCGCAACGCGCATATGAGAGTTGCACAGCTAGATCGTTCGGTTAGTATCCACCTTACTGTTGAAGCGAAGAAGAATTTCCCGGCGCTCTTTCTGCACAAAAGAATCTTCCGATTGTCCTTGACACCTCTGCTCGATAAGAACAAGCTCATGTCGTGGTTTCGCCGTTTGAGGCGAGACTCCCGCTTCGAAGAAGTTCAAAGGCAGTTTCTTTAAAAGCCAAGCTCCGCATCAGGCGCCAAGAGGGCAGAACCTCCTCGGTTCCTTTTTGTTCCTCCTCGCGGAACCCGACTTCCTGTCCGACGTACAGGTCAACACACCCAAGACGCCAACGGTTCACCAGTCACACAACTCAAGCTCCTACTCGCTTCGCGCGAGTAGGAATCCGCATTTTCTAAAAAGGAGAATTACTTATGTCAGACACAAACAAAAATGTCGTTCGCCGCTTATTCGATGAAGTTTGGAACAAGGGTCATCAGCCGGTGGCTGACGAACTTTTTGCGCAGAATTACTCTCACCACGATTCTTCCACGCCCGATGTTGGCCGAGGTCCAGAAAGTGAAAAAAGGAGAGTGACCCTTTATCGAAATGCTTTCCCCGACATCCGACTCACGATCGAGGACATCATTTCCGAAGGTGAAACAGTTACCGCCCGCTGGTCATGCCAAGGTACCCATAAAGGCGACCTCAATGGAATCGCTCCAACCGGAAAGCAATTCACCATTTCTGGAATCAGCGTTGCTCGCTTTACCGACGGCAAGATGATCGAAGGTTGGGTGAACTGGGACGCTCTCGGGCTGATGCAGCAGCTCGGTATTGTCGCTGAACTGGGCAAAGCTAAAGCCGCGTCCGCAATAACAAGATAACCGTTCTATTCAACGAACAAACGGCAAGCCCGATTTCCAAATCGGGCTTGCTGCTCTTCTTTCTCCTTCAGCGCTGTAATCCACTTGTAACCGCGCTAGCAATATTTTGCTTACGATTCGCCTGTGGGTTCCAAACCACGCAGCACGCGAACAAGATATCGCTGAGCGAAACCGGCATTTGCGAGGAATGCTGCAAAATTTCACCCAATTCTCACAACTAAGTCAGCAACAGCTGTCCGGTTGCTGACGTAAAGACGCTAGCCCGCGACCCCCGACATCGACCTTAAGAAATTATTCCTAATTTTCGACTTAGGTGCGCCGCCTTCGCGTGTTGCAACCCGGCAGTTTCACGTCCTATTGTGAGATGGGCAATTGCGCGTTCGCCACTACCTGCCACCGGCCATTCTGCTTCTGAAATACGTGCAGGCTGCGGTGCGACTCAGCGACCTCGTTGCCATTCTGCATGCCTTTAATTGTTCCTCGGTGCGTCATCACGACAACGTCAGAGCTGGGCATGTCGAACTTATATTCGTCTGCAGTATACGTACTATTCGTTACACCAGCGCTAGCAGCCTTGTTGGAAGCAATCAGCTGCTGTTTGTCTTGTGCTTCACCTTTGGGACCGATGGCCAGCGCGCTGTCGCCGATAATTTTGTCCAGCTTGGCGGCATCGCCTCCAGCCTCGCCCCATTGCTTGTCGAGCGCAATTAAAGCTTTTTGCACGTCGGCGGGTACGTTCTTGGCTTGTGTGCTGACAACTACACCCAACATCGCAGACGCAATAATGATCACCAGGGTCACCGCCGACATTCTCGAAACTGATTTCCATTGCATTGAATTCTCCTTTTAGTGCTCAACCAGTGAAGTCCCTCATCAAGTTAGATCAGGCCATCATGAGAGAAACAGTGAGATCGTTGATACCGTCCAGCCGGCCCATCTGTGGAGTGCCCCAAATGTTAGAGACTGCCAAGGACTCGCGCTGTTCAATTCGATACAGTTTGGAGGATTTTTGGTTGCCGGCGTAGCTCCTGTCTGGTCGCGCTTTCGGACTTTGAGTCTACGGTTTCGATAACCCCCGTTTTCTAATGTTTTCAGATAACTTAAGGAAACTTGGTGACGTGATCATTATGCGCACGATGTCCCGTATGGAACAGGTGAACGCACCAGCACGGGCGTATCATCAGCAAATGAAGCGAGAACTGCCTGTTACGTGTTGTACGGACTGTGGCCGCGCTGGTTACGACAGGCGGATCGTAAAGGGTCGTTGTTGCAAAACCATCGGCGAGCAACGCTGCAGCGGTATCAACGCACTTGCGATCAAAACTGACTGGGTCGAATGTACGCACTGCGAAGCAACCGGATATTACCGCAATAAAGAATGCCTAAATTGCAAAGGCGCCGGCTATCTATTCGCGGGGCTGAAGGATAACGCAGCTCCTTCGGAATCGGTTATATTTCGTTGATCTGTGGAACTTTGTGGAGGCACGAGGACGGCGAACCGGGATTCGTCTTTGAGTCGAATCTTCCGCCGAGTCGCTGCCCAATACGCAGCGGCAGTGTTCGTCGAGCTGTCGATCCATAGTTATACTGTCCACAAATCGAGACCACATCTTCCTCCAGAGTGAATTCTATTTCACTCCCGCTAGTAGAAAAAACCGATTACCTTAGACGACCGGTTCGGTTAGCGAATTGGGCGGCGGGCACCGGCCGGCTAAAGAGGTAGCCTTGTCTTTCGCACAGTTCCAAGCACGAAGTAGTCCGAGCTGTTCCTGCGTTTCGATGCCCTCGGCAATCACCCGCTGTTGAGGTTCTTTGCCATATCGATTATGGTCTGACGATATTTGAGTAATTCGGATCCTCAGAAATCTAGTGAACAGAGGATTGGTCAATTTTTAAGGCGTCAATGGCCAGTGAATATCGTTGAAGACGCGCCAATCATCATTGCGCCGGATGTTGACGGTCTGACTTCACCGGTCTTCTGCTACTTCCGCCATACTCTTCCTATCAGGGGGACGGAGAATCCCAATATTGAAATATTGAACGGTTTTGAACAGGCACCAGAATCCATGCTATTTTGGCTTAGCATGTTTTCCGTGGCTCGACGTAAGCCCGTCAAGCGCCGTCGCTCTCGCAAAAAAGCGACTTTAAGAAGCCCTGCGTTCGATGTGAAATTGTTTCTCGACTCAGCCGGCATCGGAAGAAAGGTTGAAAAGTTTCGAGGGAAGGAAACTGTCTTCGGGCAGGGCGATCCCGCAAAGAATGTCATGTACATTCAGGAAGGCGGCGTGAAGCTTACCGTGGTCAATCAAAACGGCAAAGAGGCCGTTGTAGCCATTCTGGGACCAGGTGATTTTTTTGGTGAAGGCTGCCTTGCTGGCCAATCCATTTGCATGGCGACTGCGACCACCATTGCACCCACCGCCGTCCTCGTCATTGAAAAAAAAGAGATGAGTCGCGTGCTTCACGGGGAACACGCGTTTTCTGACCGCTTCATCGCCCACATGCTGGCACGGAACCTCCGAGTCGAGGAGGACCTAATCGACCAGCTTTTTAACTCCAGCGAGAAGCGTCTAGCGCGAACTCTGCTGCTGCTCGCGCGCTATGGCGCGCCCGGCCAGCCACAAACGGTGCTTCTTAAAATATCGCAAGAGATGCTGGCAGAGATGATCGGCTCAACACGCCCCCGGGTCAATTTTTTCATGAACAAATTCCGGAAATTGGGCTTCATCAAATACAACGGCGAGATTCACATCAACCATTCCCTCCTGAGTGTTGTCCTGCACGAGTAACGAGCTAGCGAGTTTGTACAGGGCGGCAGGCACATCGTGGCCCCCAGCACAGAAATCGGCTAAGCGTATGTTCGCTTATTGTGTTTCCTTACGAGAATGAAAATGAGAGCCGCGATCGCTGCTGCGATCAGGAATATTCTGAAACTCCGGATGGTGGACCATGCACACATCCAGATCTCATATACAAAATGGAACAAATTCGCTTCTGTTCCAATTGGAACAGACAGGCGAACTTCCGCCTCCTAAACTGATTTTGCTAACCGCTCCTTTCGTTAGGGCAGACTGGTATGAATATGTGGCGCAAAAATTGTCCAGTTTGTCAGCAACCGCTGGAAAAGAAACATCCCACGCAGACCGTCCCGTGCTCCTGTGGTAAGTATGTCTGGAAGGGCTAGCGTTGCCGTCGCGGCGAGACCATGGATGCGTCACATTGTGAAATTCTGATGAGGCGGTGCAGATTGGCTAGACAGTCTCACTTCTCCCCGTTTCAACCTTGAATCGCAGTAGATTCTGTTTTCGACAGATCTAGAACAAGCTGGCGCAGTTTTGCTCGCGCCCGAAGGATTCGAGATTTTACGCTTGCCGGGGTAATGTGCAGGGGTCTCCGCCAATTCCCGATTGGTCCACCCCTCTCTTTTTTGAAGGATGAAAATGTGCTTAAGCGGGCGCGGCAACGAGTCGAGCGCTTTTGAACCGAATCCCTTCACGAGGTACTGGCGTTCCGGATCCGGGTGCACGTCCCTGAGTTCCACCTTCGCCCAACGATCACCCTGCATCGAAATGTGCCCTGCTTGATTTTCTCCCAACTTCGCGTGCTCCGGCCAGTAACGATAGACCCCAGGCGCCAACTCTTCGACGCGATGGGTGTAAAGATACTGTTGGACAAAACGAAGTGTGGCGAAATCGGCGATCAGAGGTCTCCGGTGACTGCCAGGAGAGTCGCGAGCTTCAAGAGTGAGATCGACTCGCCCCCGCGCCTCTGAAGTCGAGGCCGGAGCGCCTCGAACCACCTCTCCGAACGTGAAGTCTGTAGTGATTGGGGATGGCAGCTTGGTGTCGTCGCTGCGCTTTTGCCTGGGCTGGCCGGCAAATCGAGGACAGGAACGCCTCCATAATGACGAAACGGATCGGACATATTGGCCCAATCCAGATAGGCGAGTTCGTCGCAGAGATTCGACGCTGTGTTTTGTGAATTCATCGTACTCGCGCCATGCCGTATGATGTGAATCCTCAAACGCGCGCACAACCTGGAGCTCGGCTAATCCTCTGCCGTCAAAAATGCCTTGCTCTGTGTTGACCAGATCCGAGCGCTGTATGTCGCGAGTCAGGAAGGCTGCAATGCACGCCATGGATGACTTTACGATTATTCTCTTTGAATCGGCCGACATGATCTCCTGCGAATTGAAGGTGTATGAGGGACTCGATCGGCTTTGGCAAATGGTCGAAAGATACAAGATGACGGCTCCCATCGCAATCACCGTGGTTGACAAAGCGGCGAGAGATGTTCGGACAATTCGGGGCGTTCGCACACACGCAGGCGCTTGGCAATTGGAGAATACATCGTTTGCGGCAGCGCCGCCGTTAGAAGGCGAAGTCGAATTCCCGCTGACCATAAAAGTACAGGATGCCAACGGTAATATTTTGAAAATGAGACTACAACTTGACGCGGCAAGGCCTGAAGTCGGCCACAAGAAAGTCGATCCACGCTGATGGTCGAGAAGGGCCGTCATTGGCGTTGCAACTCGCGTGCCGCAGCGTTGGCAACGAGAAGTGAGATTGCCGTATCAATGCAAGGGGCCGGAAACTGGGTCCTGTTTGGGCGAGAACCTTCGCTAAATCTTGACTCCATCGTTGTTTGTGTTGGCAATGTAGCCATAATGGCAATCTTCGACGCCACAAAACCGGCGAACACGCGCGGGTTCGGCGTCAATATTCCTTCGGCGATACAACCAGCGACCGTGTATGGGACACTTCATGGTGTTGACCCCAGGTTCATCGACGGCGTACGCGTGGCCGGGCATTCCAACGAGCATGTAATATCCCTCGCTTGAGTTATACCGAACGCTGCACCCTGCCGAACCGCAATGGTACGACGCGTCGTGTCCGGAGTTTGCTCTGGAGCCGCCAACTTCGTACTTCATTATGTAGTTATGTAGTTGTCGCGAGAGCAAAGCGGTTTCAGCTGGCGACTCAAAACGTTTTCTGACGAAATCATCATAAAAATTCTTCCGAACGATTGGAGACTTGTTCGCGGAGCAGTCGGCGCGAATTCCGTTGGTGAATCGACCAGAGTCAACAACGGAATGGCGATCGAACCGAGAAGCGTTTAGTACGAACCTCCCATGCCTCCGCCTGCCGCCGTGGCCATCTTTTCTTCTCCCTTAGCGTCGGCGATCAGGACTTCGGTCGTCAGCATCAGAGAAACGATGGAGGCAGCGTTCTGGAGCGCAAGACGCGTAACCTTGGCTGGATCGATCACACCAGCCTTGACCAAATCGCCGAACTCGCCGGTTTCTGCGTTGAAACCGAAGTTTTCATCTTTTGATTCGCGAACTCGTCCTACAACCAATGCGCCTTCGTGACCGGCGTTCTGGGCAATCTGGCGTAAGGGTTCTTCGAGCGCGCGCTTTACGATGTTCACTCCAGTTGCTTCATCGTCGTGCAGCTTGAGCTTCTCAAGTGCTGGCAGGCAGCGGAGCAAAGCTGTACCGCCCCCGGAGACAATGCCTTCTTCAACTGCTGCGCGTGTAGCGTGCATTGCGTCTTCGACACGAGCTTTCTTCTCTTTCAGCTCGGTTTCCGTGGCTGCGCCGACTTTGATCACCGCGACCCCGCCGACCAGTTTGGCCAGACGCTCCTGCAGCTTTTCCTTGTCGTAATCGGAGGTGGAGTCTTCGACCTGCACGCGCAGCTGCTTGATTCGGCCCTCGATCTCGCTCACCTTGCCGGCACCGGCGACGATCGTGGTGTTGTCCTTGTCGATGGTCACCTTCTTGGCGCGTCCCAGGTCCTCCAGTTTCACATTCTC
>WNGM01000568.1_pt1 | contig 40934 bp, 38 predicted proteins | sample 5400571 | NCBI WGS metagenome assembly WNGM01 (sample SAMN13153378, study PRJNA577476) | soil metagenome | isolation source: 100 cm soil or saprolite under Garry oak tree replicate 2 | place: USA:California | collected 2016-06-15 | reverse complement strand
ATCAACAGCACCTGTCGCGCCTTTGAGCAGCAAGGCAATCCGATCATCTCCATCGATTGTAAGAAAAAGGAGCTCATTGGCAATTTTAAGAATAATGGGACGGAATGGGAGGCAAAAGGAGAGCACACCCATGTCAATGTGTATGACTTTCTTTCTCTGGCTGATGGCCGTGCGGTCCCCTATGGGGTCTACGACCTCGTTCACAACCGTGGGTTTGTCAATGTTGGCATTGATCATGATACTGCCGAGTTTGCCGTCGAAAGCATCAGGAGATGGTGGCACAGCAGTGGCAAAGCGCTCTATCCAGGCAAGAAGGAGCTGCTGCTCACCGCTGATGGAGGCGGTTCCAATGGAGTGAAGAATCGCTTATGGAAGAAAAAACTCCAGGACTTTGCCAATGAAGAACACCTGACGATTACCGTTGCTCATTATCCGCCTGCTACCAGCAAATGGAATAAGATTGAACATCGGCTTTTTGCTTTCATTTCCATCAACTGGCGAGCCAAGCCCCTCATCTCCCTTGAGGTCGTGCTTGAACTCATCTCTCATACGACAACCCAAGAAGGGTTAACGGGGACTGCCATCAAGGATAGCAATACCTATCCCACCGGCATCAAGGTTTCTGATGAGGAATTGGCTGCACTCAATCTTTCCAGGGAGCCTTTTCATGGCGAATGGAATTATACTATCAAGCCTCAAGAGTTCTGATCAGGTTATTTGCGGAAAGACCCTTTGCTGTCTTCATATGGCAGGAAGGCATAGGAGTCTCTTGAATGGAATGTATATAAACTCAGTCTACAGATCATTCTCACTAAGATGAGTTTAAATGTCGATGAGATGGAAATATACTTCTTAAATACTATTCGACAGAAGATTACCTGAAACGCAGAAGCGAGTCTAGTGGCATGGGAGAAAAAGGCTACCAGGAGACCGAGCGCAGTGTGGACACGCGAAGAGTTGTGCTGGCTCCTGAAGTCATCCTGTATTGGCTACTTAGGTCATCCGTTCAAAAAAGAGCGTCAAAGAGAGCTCTCGCCGTTCCTGTTCTTTGCAATCTACTCGCCAGACAGGTGTATGATTCCCCGTCATCGTGGTTCTCCCCAACTTGTGATGATGTGGTCAGGTCGGGTGCAGCACCCGCAGACGCAGGAGGTCCATGTTGGCACGTCCATACATCTGGCGCTTTAAAAGCTTTAAACGCGTGATGTGCCCTTCAACTTGCCCGTTGCTCCATGGTTCAGAAAGAGCGGCAGAGAGGGCATCATACTCCTTTTCCAAGCCACGGGCAAAGCGACGAAACTCCTCCAGAGAGCAGGTCTTCGCCTCGTTCAACCAGGTAGAAAGCTTCTCGCACTTCCGTTCCCGAACCATCTGTACGAACTGGGAGCTGAGTATTGAGGCAAGGGCGATGCTGCCGAGCAAGTCGACACACTGCCTGCCGATAGGTGGCGTCGGGTTCGGCTAAATCCTCTTGGGGGCGCAAGAGCAAGCGCGCCACTTGCCAGGGGCTTCGCTTGGAGACACGTGGCAGTGAGGTTTTCCTCGCCCCGGGAGGGGATGTGGAGGCACAAGGCTGGGCTCCAGGTGGCAAAGGCCAGTCCCGCACAAAATTCCACACACTCTTATAGCAGCCCGAGAAGCCCAACTCCTGCAATTCCAGCCACAGCGTTTTAATCATGACAGGTCCCTGTGCCCACCGTGCCTCAAGATACTCCCGATAGGGCTCCACTGAGGAGTCTACAGGACAATGTCGGTAATCAACAAAGTGTTCCATGCGCAGGTATTTTCTGACAGTGTGTTCGTGCAGGTGGAGCATTTTCCTGATGTCGTAAGGAGAATAGCCTTGGGCAGCCAGTTCATGGACGTGTTGAAACATGGTGAGCTGCCAAGCTCGTTGTGGACTAGGCGTCGCTGATTTGCGTCGGGGCGGTTTGCGTGGCTTCCCATCGGGTTTTCCAGAAGACGGGCAGGGAAATATTGCGTCTTGGCAAGCTCGTCTTCGCTACTTGATCGGCTTGAGCCTCCGATGTCCACGTGACTTCGCGACCGTTCGCTGAAGGACTTCGCCGACGTTTTTCAAGAGATGCCAGCGATCGAGCATCTGTCGTGCATGAGGGGCTCCTTTGGTCGCGCCGCGAGCATAACTGGCTCCCCGATCCCGACAGATGATTTCGACTCCAGGATGGCTACGTAACCACTGAGCCAGCACCTGGTCGTCGCTCCCCAGAAGCACATCCACTGGACGATGGCGCTCCAGATCCACCAGCAGCGGTCCTGTGGGATGAGCTGTTGCAAACCCCCAATCATCTACTCCCAGCACGCGGGGTGTTGGAAGATCCGCTTCTCCAGCGAGGCTGCGCAGAGAGAGCAAGGTAGCGGCACAGACCGGCATACCTTGTGCCTTGCTTTGGCGCTCCCCCGCTTCTCCGCCTTCGGCCCACGCGATCCTCAGGAGGGCCTCACACAGTCGTAGGGTTCGGCGCGCATAGGGCTTGGCGAGAGAGAAGCCATCCGCTCCGTAAAGATGCGACGAGGGCAAGCACTATTGAGGCAGAAAAAGCGACGCACGCGCACACAGAGCCGAACACGTAAGTTTCCCCAAGGAGGATCCTGCAAGATGCGAACATCTCGGCTATACACGCGAGGCGTTGAATTCCCGCAGAGAGGACACCCGTTTGCGGCCTGGGTCGAGCTGGCCCGAATCAGCAGCCCCTCTGGGGTGACTGCCAGCTGCTCTATTTGTAGGGAGGGAATAGCAGGCAACACACGTTTCACCAATTTGCCGAGCGATTCCCGAGGTTTCAGCAAGAATGATGTCTTCATAGCGTTCAGTGTATCATCTTCTTCCTGCTCAGGTTTCAAGATCATCACAAGTTGGGGAGAGCCACGATGACGGAAAGCCATACAAGGTAGGGAAGTCATACACGCATCCCGTGGGCTAGAGTGGGCCAAGAGGAGGTCTGTTCATCTATGGATGAATGAGGCGGAAAACGCGTGCGAGAAGCACCACCACCGCAATACACAGCAAGGCAATGGCGAACCACTGTATGGTGCGAGTCGCTGTCTTTTCGGGTGCTGACTCGCTCATTCGTCGTTTCTGGTATTTTGCCTCGCGCCTCCGACCTGATCTATTGAGCGGAGCTTTTCTACGCCTCATGCTGCACTCCCTTTGCCGGTATTGAAGCGCGGGATGGGAATATTGCTGGAGTTCTATACGTCACTGGCAAACCGTAGCAACCATTGGCCCTATTGTACCCAACTCTGAGGGATAAAGCAAAAACAGACAGGTACACGAGGCGAGCGCCTCGGGTATCATCAGGGAGTCATGGTATTTTGCGGTGCTTCTGCGCGAGGCGCGAATGCAACGGGGAGCACCCATCGTAAAAGGGAGAACACGCCCATCAGGCAAGCGAGGAGAAGCCTCATTGACCCGCTCACATGAAGGAGCGTCTGATCGCGATTGAGCATGCGATTATGGTTGCTTTCCAGATGCGTAGATATTCTTTCTTTACCGCAAGACCCTGATTGTGTATCTGGCACGGTGTTGGCTTGATAAGATGAACGGGAAGAAAGAGATAGTCTGGACACTTTTTCCGGTTCGCAAATCACCGGCGTGTGCAGCCCGAAGAGCCCGCCAGCGCACCGTCGGCGACTGGTCCGTAGCATCGGAGCGCGGCGCGGGGAGAGGTCCCCGACGCTGGGGCACGTGGTCCAGGCTCGGCCAGCCCGTTAGCTGGTGAAGACAGACGACTCGCCCGATCTCGCTCCAACTCCTGTGCTGTAGCTAGGAACAGAGCGTCAGAGAGAGTTCGACGGGCCCCTATGGTGCAGATCAAGCTTTCTCGTCTCACCTCCTTTGGCCAATGCACCAGGGGGAATGCTGCCTGCCCGTTGATTGATCATAGAGTGATCCAGGCGCAGAGGTGCAATCTCATCGAGACACAGCCCTGCGAAGTCGGCCAGGGGGCAAAAATAGCAACACAACGTGATGTGGTATGCTGCTCCACCATCGTTTTTACTCCAAAGCGTTGCTGGTCTGAGTGTTCAGCGGGAGCAGTGGCCACCACAATTGGACGTTCAATCGAATGCGCTGGATTCCGACGGAGATGGCCTTCATCCACCACTCACGTGCTGTCCCGGGAGCGCTTCTTCGGTAAGTGATAAGGCTATGTTAACAAAGGCGAAGATAAATCGTTTCCATAAGTGAGGTGTGTCCTGATGGGTGTACTTCTCTTAGCGCCCACCAACCCATCAGGACCACTTCTTGACATCCACATGAGGAGTGACAAATATATCCTTGCCTCTCAAAAATGATGGTAACATTGCGACTCCACTATTCTATACATAGAAGAGTAGCTTATGGTACAATGCAACAGGAACAACCCTTCTTGAGAACCATGTTACCCAGTATTCAGTCAACTCAGATATTCTACCACACAGTTGGAACAACGCATTCTCATCCGGTATACACATGTTTTGGGGACAGGCTATGCTTATGAGCCGTGCGCCCTTCTTGCTTTATTGCAGCAGGCCAAGCAGGAGCCCAATGGAGATATGACGAAACCATGCCCTAGGTGTTCCAGAACAGTACGTGTTCAATCGACGAAATAACCCCTTTCTTCCGTTTCTCCTCTGAGAAGCTCGTGCCGGAATTGTTTCCCTGCGAGTCTCTAGCCTCAAAGTACCCTCCTCTCTTCCACTACAGCGCTGATTTCTTGTCCTCGTGCGTTACAAGAACTAAGAGAAAGACGATCACAACTCCCGTAGAAGGGTAGGTGGTGGCGTGGTGGGGGTCTATGAAAAAACGGGTACTGGTGAATTGATGACGCCGTGGGCATTCTCGACGTAGTCATCATCATGTTGGAGATGGAAGGTTATGAGGTGGTCACGGCACTCAATGCTGCCATCGCTTTAGCGCGGATTGAGACAGCTGCTCCCGATCTCATTCTCCTTGATGTGGCGTTGCCGACCATGAGCGGTTACGAATGTATTGAGCAGTTACGACAGCACCACGCCGCGATCCCCATTATCCTGTTCACAGTTCTGAAGCACACACCAGAAGAAATAGAACAGCTTGGCGTTGCTGGCTATTTGCGCAAACCGTTTCATCGGTCTGAATTACAGGGATGAGAAGAATCCCATATACGTGAAACCCTGGTTATGCTCTTCCCGAGCCTGGATTTCGAAGAGACCATTCCAACGCGGTACTTTCGTGCTAGTCACTCGAGGAGAAAGATCAGCGCTATAACTGATTGTCTATACTATATGGGGGTTTTCGTGGAACGGGTAAGGAGCTGATTGTTTTCAGTACGTTTTGGGAAGCAACAGAGGAACCTGGCAGCAGGCAGTCTGCTCGCCTGGAACATCCCGCTCATCCTCTCTATGAGATACCACATGCAACAAGGACAGATGAGGCTCCCCAAGGGGGTGACCGTGCGAGATCCCCTGGGAAAGCGCTATGAAATCGAGCGTCTCCTTGGCGAGGGAGGATCCGGTGCCGTCTATCTCGTCAGCGAGCGGCACGCGAGGCACACTGTGTTTGCCCTCAAAGAGGTGATTTGTCCGAATAAGCAAGACCGGGAGCGCTTTGTCTTTGAAGGCGCGGTCCTCAGGCGGCTTGACCACCGAGCCTTGCCCCGCGTGCACCGCATGTTCGAACAGGACCAACTCAAGCGCGTGTACATCCTCATGGATTACATCCAGGGCAGGGACCTGGAAGCCCTGCGACAAGAGCAACCAGATCGACGCTTTGCGCTGCCCCTAGCGCTGGCGCTGATGGCGCCTGTTGTGGATGCGCTGAGCTATCTGCACCGTCAAGACCCGCCGATTGTGCATCGCGATATCAAACCGGCCAACATCATCGTTCCCGTGGGGGCTGATACGACTGTGCTGGTTGATTTTGGCTCTGCCAAGGAATATAGCCCAGGTACACAAACCGTCGCGGTGAGGCACCGGGCACCAGGCTATGCAGCACCTGAGCAGTACAGCGGCGGGACAACGCCTCAGACCGATATCTATGCGCTGGGGGCCACCTTCTACACCTTGTTGACCGGGGCGATCCCCCCCAACGCTATCACGCGAGCCACGAGGATGTGGAGTCCGGCGGGTGACCCGCTCAGGCCAGCAGACCTGCTGGCATCGACCATCCCTCCGGCAGTGGCACAGGAGCTGGGGCGGGCGATGGCGCTGGAGAGTGCTGAGCGATTTGAGACGGTGGAGGCGTTCTGGCAAGCATTGACGGCTCGTGTTCCAGAGCAGCAGGAGCCGCGCTCCGGAACAACACCCATCGATCTCCCTCGCCTGGTTGCTGCGCAAGACGCTGTAGGGAGGCCGACCACGCCCATGCGAAAGCAGCGCCCTGTTCCACTCGTCTTCCAACGAGGAGCACTCCCGCCGATTCTCGCGTCACTGCTGGCGATCATCGCATTCGACGTGGCGTTTTTGTCGTGGGGCTGGAATCTGGCGGCCCTCCTTCTGCCGGGCCTGGGGGCGCTGCTCCTGTTGCTCCTGCTCTGGCTCGCCCGGCAGTGACTCTTGCTGCTGGCCTCGTCTATTGGCCCCTTGAGGAACTGAAGAGATGGCTGCCGAATCTACGCCAGGGTAGGAGCGGGGGCAACATTCCACAAGCCGAATTCCCCGGTGCGGTACCCCTGCCGGTCAAGTACGTCAAAGCTTCCGACCATATCTCCGCCTATTTTAATGTCCCCGTCAAACGCAATGAGCTCATCTCCTACACCGACTGCCAGCCGAAATTGCACCTGCCCGGACTGGGTGAGTACCCCCTCGAAAGACCCCGTCAGGCCCAGCCCTTGGAAGAACCCGTGCATCCTTCCCCCGCTCTGTTCAATAGCGGTCAGATACAGAGCAGTTTTTTCATTCGTCATGAGATCTATCACCGTACCAGCATAGGCGGAAGTAAGCGCTGGGTAGAGCGGGTGATGGGCAGGATGAACCGTGGGCGCTGTCAAGTGAGGAAGAGTAGAAGCCGGGGGAGCTATGCTTCCTCGTAAAACGGAAGGCGAGCCGTTATCCCGGAGAGCATAAAACAGGCCTCCTATGGCAAGGATGACCGTGAGCAAAAGTGCCAGGACGCCGGTGAAGAATGCACCGCGTCGTTTCGTCACTGAGGCCATCCCCTGCTTTTTCAGGAGTGTCCCCGTACTTTTTTGGGAATTTTGACCAGGCAGAGTACGAGGCCGAGGTGCAGCTACGGATGCTCTCCTGGTTGCAAAAGGCTCTTGCTGCTCTGGAACGAAAGCGGTCAGCTCTTGCCAGAACTGCCCCACCGTCTCGTAGCGGTCGTCGGGGCTGATGCTCATAGCACGCCCGATCGCTGCTGCTACCTCGTTGGGGATGGCTGGCACGGACACGTTGGCGGGTTCGAGGGGATCGTGCCCCTTGCTCACAGCACGGTCGATGGCGTGAGGAGGAACCATCCCGGTCAGCAGAGTGTAGAGGGTGGCACCCAGACTATAGAGGTCAGTACGAGGAGAGGTCCCTCTCCCGTAGTGTTCAGGAGCCGCATAGCCGGCAGACCCATGTCGAACCATGCCAGTAGTGGCATCCGAAACGTACTCTTTGGCGATGTCAAAATCGACCAGCACAGCTCCATCGCCTCCTATCGGGACAATGATGTTCGCTGGTTTGACATCACGATGCACGATGGGCGGTTGCTGACGGTGCAGATAGCTCAAGGCGTCAACGATCGGATCGATTACCGTCAGCACCTGGGGGAGCGAAAAACGGTGTGCCGGTTGCTCCTGCAGCAGGACTTCCAGGTTCTGCCCTTCGATGTAGTCCATCAGCAGATACATCCGCTGAGGTTTGCCTTGTGCGAACACCCGGTAGACGCAGGGCAAGGCTTTGTGATTGAGGCGTTTGAGGACCTCGCCTTCAAAGGTGAAGCGAGCGCGGTCGTGTTTGTTCGGGTCGATGATCTCCTTGAGAGCGAATAGGTTCTGCGCGCAGCGCCGGTCTCTGACCAGATAGACAGCACCCAATCCACCCTGACCAAGCAGGCTTTCGACGACATAGCGGTCCCCAGCGGGGTCTTGTACGGTGGCTCCGACAGGGAGTATGTGTTTTTCTTGCTGCATACGGCACTCCCATACCCTTGAGAAAAAGGAGGGCATCCTCCATGATGTCTACTACGTGGTGGGCACTACTGGGGAAACACCGTTTTCGAAGGATCAATTTCCGGTACCAGTAGGAGTATACCTTATGCATGAAAGCTCTTACAAGTTTCCGTTTCCCTGCGGGTACGCCTTAAATTTTGCAAACCTTTTTGGGGTGCATGCTGGACCTCTTTTCCAAGGATGAGGAGCAGAAGGACGACAGGAACCAGGCAGCGTTGCAGCGGGTACGGCAGAGGAGATGTCTCATGATGGCTCTCTTGCTCTGCATCGGGCACGCGTTGCTCTTTCACCTCGCCAATGGCCACTGTGCGCACTTCTGCCCAGTCGCCTTTGACCAGAGGGATGTGTGCCCCATCTACAATAATGGCGAGGCGAGCAGGGATCTTCTTTCCCGCCACTTCTTCTTGCCATGGCGCGTGAGCCTCTGCTGTTTGTGCTGCTTCCACAGAGCATCCGGCTTGTTCCGTGAGTCGGCGCACGGTTTCTTCGGCTCTCCTGTACCCCGAGGAGGCGTGGTTCTGTTGCAAATAATTTTGAGAATTGAAAAACAAGCATGTAATTGATGCAACATCGTCAAGACCTTAGAAAAGTGGTGCTTTTCTTGCATGTTTTTCGAGAAAGAATCTGATAAAACGTCTTTCATTTTGATAAGTTAAAATTTTTTGCAACAGAACCCGCATTCTTGCCGATGTTCGACAAACCGGAAGGGCAAGGAAGGAGAGAAAGTGACGGTCCTCTACGGCCTTGTTTTGGAGGGCAAGGCCATACAGGACCGTTGAACATAGGCATGAGAAACGCTTTATCCCTCTACGTTTCTCTTATGAAGCAATCACATTGGTAACTCTACCGCGCCTAACTGAATTGAACCTGTGAAAATGCTGAGATGACGCTGAGAATGAGATAGATCCTTTGTGCCACTTCGTTAAACCAGAAGGCGAAACCAATAACCCGCCCCCACTGATGATGTTTGCCGGTGTCCAACGGTAGATGTTGCCGTTCACTCGTCCAGGAGGTCAATTCCTCTCCATAACTCACCCTTCACCCTTCAGGAGATACTTCAATAGGCAGGGTAAACCAGAAGGTCGCACCATGACCAGGAGCGCTCTGGACCCCCACCTGCCCCAATCCTCCGTCTGGCCCCTGGAGCCCGGGCGCGGCCACTTGATAAAACCGCTCCCACACGCGTTGTTGCTGCTCCGGCGTCAACCCCGGCCCCTGGTCGCGTACCGACACCCGAGCGCTGTTTGCCTCCACCCCTAGACACACGGATATCACCTGGTCGACCGGCGCGTACTTGAGCGCATTGATCAGGTAGTTGGTGAGCACCTGCCCAACGCGGCCAGCGTCGGCGATCACCGGCACCAGCTCCTCTGGAGGCAAGACCAGTTCAATCTGACGCGTGCGTGCCGCCTGCTGATTGGCGACAGTATCCTGCACGATGGTGACCAGATTCTCCCGTTGCAACGACAGTTCGAATGTGTGCAGTTCCAGCCGGGATACCTCCACCTGCCTCATGGCTCGCTTGAGTCCTGTCTCCATCTTGCACAGCAGCTTCTCTGCCTGCGGCGAGAGCGGCACTCGAGGAAACTGTTTATCACGGTAGTGGCTTGCGCAATCGATGCCCACGACAATCGCAGGTTGGTGATCTGGCGACCGTGCTCTACGGCCAGCACCTGGGTCTGATGCTCTTCTGTTTGCAAAATCGTAGCCCCGATACCAGGACAACCCTGGAGTTGCTCGCGTTCGTGCCAGATATGCTTGGTCTTGTGCGGCCATTAGTGTTGACACCGCCGGTTGCAAAGGTCCTGGTACGCCCGACGCGCCGCGCATCCTGGGTCCGATGCCGGGTGATGAGTCTTTGAATGCGGCGACACAGTAAAATAGCCTTCCACTCCCGGTCGTAATAATTCTATCTCTTCATCTTCCGTAGCGTCTCCAGCAGGAATCCGCCGCCGATGATAAAGGAGGCAATGAGCATACTGAGCGAGAGGCGATTGGCGGCACGGTTGAGGCTTTTGACGACCTCGTCGACGTGTTCGACCTCTAGCCGTACCGTGAGCTGGTCATTTGCCAGCTTATCGAGGATCATGTCAGTTCGCCGGGGTGTATTCTCGACCAAGTGCTTCATGTCGAGCACCCAGGCAAAGATACGCCCCGGTGTCAGTTGTGCCTCGATGCGCTTCTCCATCACCCTGAGCATGTAGTCGCGGATCAATTGAACGGGGTCAAGTTCCGGTGATAGGACACGGACTGCTCCATCGAGATTGAGGAACGCCTTCCCCAGCAACGTCATAACAGTCGGTACTGCGACAGCATTCGACTGTGCCACCCGTGTCAGGTCCAGCAGGGCTGTTCCCATGGACATACGTCCGCCGCTCATATCGTGGTAGCGGCTGACGAGAGCAGAGATATCCTGGGAGAACGCTCGACGATCGAAGTGCTTCGGAACCTCGATCATCTTCAGGTAGGTGTCTGCTACGCGGTCGCCCTGGCGCTCAGCGAAGGCCAGTAACAGGAGGATGACATTATCCTTCTGGCCTGAGTCGAAGCGCCCGACCATGCCGAAGTCCATCAATGCCAGGCGACCATCGTCGGTGAGGAAAATGTTGCCAGGGTGCGGATCGCAATGGAACACTCCATCGACGATAATTTGCTTGAGATAAGCAGAAAGCAAATCTTTGGCAATAGCGGGTGAATCGAGCGTATCCAACTCTTCACGACTGACTTCTTGTAAATGCCTGCCCTGTACAAAGCTCAAGGTGAGTACCCGGCGCGAGGTGTAGTCGCTGTAGACCTGCGGCGTGGTAAGTAGCTGGAAGTCGGCAATCTGACTGCCAATGAGCCTGGTACTATCAGCCTCTAAGCGGAAATCAAGTTCCTGGTTCAGGCTCTGTTCTAGTTCGCGCACGATCTGTGGTAGAGCATAGCGCGTGCCGTACGGGGTATACTTCGTGGCGAAGCGGGCGACCTCGTGCATGATCTCGATATCGATCTCGATGCGTTGTCGTACACTGGGGCGTTGTACCTTGACCGCCACCTCGCTTCCGTTGGGCAGCACGGCCCGGTGTACCTGTGCCATCGAGGCAGTAGCGAGAGGTTCGCATTCGAACGATTGAAACAATTCGGAGATGGGCGCGCCCAGTTCGCTCTCAATGATGCTGGTGATCTTGTCGCTCGGCACAGGCTTAACGGCCTGTTGCAAGCGAGAAAGGGCTGAAATGTAGTGCGCTGGTAGCAAGTCGGGTCTGGTACTTAGGAGTTGGCCGAGCTTGATGAAGCACGGTCCGAGTTCTTCGAGGGCACTGGCCAGATCAGCGGCATGATCATCTTCCTCATCGTGGCTGTCGAAGATGTGGTCTTCATCCTCATGTCGGTGGGTCATGCCTAACTGGGCGGCGACGTGATGGAGCTTATATTTGCGTAACACCTGGAAGATCTCGATGTAACGTTCGGGGTGACGCGAGAAGCGGCTTGCCAGGAAACCTCCCGCAGATGTATTCAAGTTCACATGTTCCTTAAGATTTGCCATGCCATACTCCCTTCTTTCAACAAACGTGTTGCTACTTTTTACGCACAACCTCTTGCGTTCAGGTGCCGGAAGCTCTATTGTTCTTAGATAATGTACGTTCAATTATATCCAATAGATCAATACTGTCTCCTTAGTTTAATGCGTTCATTCACCCATTGCCATATCCATATAACCACAAATATCACCATCACTCCAAGTAGATCGAATACGATGTCGCGGCCATCGCCGATGAGCGACCTTTCCGAGCATGTGCTGCGACGGCCAATTTTGTGCTACGATAGTGTTGGACTTTATCTGACATAAGTAGGCTGGCGTACCGACCCCAAAAAGATAGATCAGCAACCAGGAGGGAACGAACCATGGCTACACCAACAGTGAAGACTACAGATCAAGCCGTTCAGACCACCCTGTCATTAGTGCAAGATGTGTTGAGCGCCTCTCCTCAGACCAATTATACCGTGCGGCTGTGGAATGGGACTGTCTGGAAACCCACGTTCACTCCTCCTTCTCATGAAACGCAGCCTGATTGCCATCAAAAAAGCTTCACGCTGGTCCTGCAACATCCTGGTGCGTTGCGCCGCATGTTCCTCCCGCCGAGCGAATTGAACCTGGGCGAGGCATATATTTACAATGACTTCGACATCGAGGGAGATATCGAAGCTGTTTTTCCATTTGCCGATCAATTCATCAATGGTCGCTGGGGGAAGCTGGAACAGGTGCGCTACGGGACACGCCTGCTGAGCTTGCCGAAGTTCGGCCAGCCATCCCCTCATGATTCGGCAGCAAAACTGCACGGGACACGCCACTCCAAAGAGCGTGATCGGCAAGCCGTCACCTATCACTATGACCGTTCGAATGATTTTTATGCACTGTGGCTGGATCGACGCATGATCTACTCCTGTGCGTACTTTGCCATGCCCGACGATACCCTGGACACGGCACAAGAGCGTAAGCTGGACTACATTTGTCGCAAGTTGCGCCTGCGTCCTGGAGAGCGCCTGCTGGATATCGGTTGTGGCTGGGGCGGATTGGTCATCTATGCTGCACAGCACTATGGAGTAGAAGCGCACGGCATCACCCTCAGCCAACCACAAGCTGAGCTAGCACAGCAGCATATTCGTGAGGCTGGATTGGCGGAGTGCTGCCGCGTAGAGGTACGTGATTATCGGGATGTCACCGAAGTGCAGAGCTATGATAAACTTGTGAGCGTTGGCATGTTCGAGCATGTGGGTGAGTCACTACTGCCCACCTACTTCAAACAAGCGTGGCAGCTTTTACGTCCCGGCGGGGTCTTCCTCAATCATGGCATCGCGAGCAGTACCCCTACATCAATCCAGCATGGACCTACCTTTGTCAGTCGCTACGTGTTTCCTGACGGTGAACTGGTACCTATCGGTAGTACCCTGCGAGCCGCCGAAGCGAGTGGCTTCGAGGTACGTGATGTGGAGAGCTTGCGCGAGCACTATGCGCTGACTCTACGCCATTGGGTGCGTCGTCTGGAGGCACATGCTGACGAAGCGCGCAACCTGACCAATGATGTCACCTACCGCATCTGGCGCCTGTACATGTCTGCGTCAGCCTACGCATTCCAGGTTGGCCGCAATACTATTTACCAGGCCCTGCTGGCAAAACCCGATCACGGTGAGAGTCGTTTGCCGCTCACACGCGCTGACTGGTACGCCACCGACACGTTCTTATAAAACACACAATGCACAGGCACAAGGAATCCATCACAGATGGTACATTTTGTCTTGAGCGGACAGTGATTGTAGTCTGTAGCTCGTGCCCGAGAGCGTCGTGAACGCTCGGTGGAATTGGGCAGGGTCATAACACGGGTCTTTGCCCGCCGGACACATGTAGACATCCAGCTTCGCGTCGCACTTGAACTCCTGAGAGCTTAGGAGATAGGATTAAATGGTTGCTAAGCGCTGAGTTGCAGCTGAATAGAACGATAACAACGACGCAGGTGCTCTTCAAGCTTAGCCCAATCACCTTCGACATCAGTGGAAGTTTTGCGGGTAATCAGATCAACGGTGCTGGCCGCAAGAAAGCGCCACTCAGCTGATGCGCGCACCTGCTCAGGTGAGAGAGCAAAAAGCCCAGAATGCAGGTCGATCAACGTCTGGACAAACGTGCTCTTATCCGCCTCACCTACCATGCGGCGTGCGCTGTGCAGTTAGCCACGGAGATCATGGTGGATCTCTACACCTTTCCTCAGCCCGCCTGCCCCCTATCACCAGCTCTTTGTGCTCACGCCACCTGGCGCAGCTCCCGCTCATGAGACAGAACACCACTAGGCACATGAAGGGGACAGGGGGCATGTCGCGCATCGGCGGCATCGCAAAAGGAGTGACAGATGCAATTGACGAATATCCGCCAGATCAAGGCGGCTCCAGCCTTCCTGGGCTCCCAACATTTTCTTCCCCCGATTTCCCCTCTAAGCAAGAAGGGTAAGAGAAAGGAGAAGAAGTATTTGAAGAGGAAACGAGACCCTTCTTGCTTAGAGGGATTTTACCAGGTAAAAGTATTGGGACCCCATAAACATGCCTCTTCTCCGATCATACTCGACCCCGCTCCAGACGCCCACGAGGAGACCTCCTACGCGAGATGTGGTGACGTTCGAAACGCCCTGTCTATCCCTGTATTACCTAACAGGCCACTCTGTGTTATACTGCTGGCGGGATGTTAGGTAATATCCATTTTTTCTCAGGATGAGGAGGGTTCATGCCCAGACGCACAACGTACCTGCTCCGCTGGCTGGAGGAGGAGCAGGCATACGAACTCACCGGCGTCGGCGTTCCCATCGTCGAGCCGCAGGATCTCAGGCTGGGCACTCATGCCTGGTTTGACTGGCTGGAGCAGGTGACTTCCTTTGCTTTTGCCAGTCGCTTTGGAGCAGACTATACTGTGCGCAAGGAGCAGATGCAGCGCGGCGGTTTGTACTGGTATGGCTATCGATCTTTCCAGGGCAAGACCATCAAGCGGTATCTTGGTCGGACGGCTGATCTCTCTCTGGCCCGTCTGGAGGAGGTTGCGGTTCGCCTGAGCAGCCAGCCACAAAAGAAAGAGGTCCATGAGAATGGTGGTGGCCAATGGCAGGCTCTCGTGCCTCAATTACCCGCATCTACTACGGCAACGAGTTATTCATCTGAGCCCGCACCAGCGCAGATGATGCCGCTACTCGAATCCAAGTTGTACCCGCCCAGGCTTCCGGCCTCACTGGTAGCACGACCCCGACTCAGTGCCCGGCTTGATGCAGGCTCAGCCCATAAGCTCACGTTGCTCTCGACACCGGCAGGGTTTGGCAAAACAACGGCTGTCAATCAGTGGCTGGCCGAGCGCAACGCGCGCCATTGCCAGTCCTCGGACGAGGTTCTCTCTTCTCCTCATACCTCTCCGTCCATTGCGCTCGTGGCCTGGGTTGCGCTGGAGGAGGGCGATAACGACCCGATGCGCTTCTTACACTACATCATTGCCGCCTGCCAGACCTTTCACGCTGATCTGGGACGCTCGGCCCTGGCGCTGCTTTTTTCTGCGCTCCAGTCCCCCTTTGAGTTGCCTCCGCTAGAGACAATGCTGACATTCCTGCTCAATGATATCGTCCACTCTGTGAGCAATGGGCTCTTCATTCTGGATGATTACCATGTCATCACCGAGCCAGCTATCCACGAAACCATGGCTTTTTTCATCGATCATCTCCCCCCGACGCTGCATGTGATGCTCCTGACACGCAGTGAACCGCCACTGCCCCTGCTCCGCTGGCGAGCACGAGGAGAGGTGCAGGACATTCGGACCGCCGATCTGCGCTTCTCCCTGGAGGAAACAACCGCGTTCCTGCATCAGATGGAGGACGCTTCGTCGATGCCTGCACTGTCACTCTCACAGGAAACGCTCCAACACCTGACCGAACGCCTGGAAGGATGGGCTACCGGACTGCGTTTGCTGTTGTTAACCTTACAAGGGCAAAAAGATCAGCACGAGGTTGAGCAGCATCTGGTACAGCTGGTGAGTAATCCTCTTCCCTCCAGCAGCCCTCTTGCTTCTCCTCAGCGAGCCATTATGGCGTATTTTATCAGCGAGGTTCTGAGCGCCCAGTCGAAGCCGCTCCAACGCTTCCTGCTCCAGACCAGCGTGCTCGGTCGCCTGACTGGCTCACTGTGTGACAGCGTGACCGGCAGAGAGGATAGCGCGACGCTGCTGGCAGCGGTAGAGCGGTCCGGGCTTTTTCTGGAATCGCTGGATGGACCGGGGCAGTCCGAGCCGTGGTATCGCTATCATGCGCTCTTCGCAGAGGCCATGAGAAGCGAGGCGCGGAGCCACCTGGGAGATGCACGCTTACGAGAGTTGTCACGGTTGGCAGGCCAGTGGTATCAGCAACATGGCATGCCGATGGAGGCAGTAGAGGCGATGCTACGTGCCCAGGAAGTCGAGCGAGCAGTGGCCCTCATTGAGACGATCTGCGAGCAAGAGCACTTCTACGAACTGCATACCCTGCTGCACTGGATGAAGCAGATACCAGAAACGGTGTTTCCCTTGCATCCCACGCTCTGCTTCTCCTATGCACGGGCATTGCTTTACACGCGGGAGAACACTCCATTCAGTCCGCTCAAAGCAGACAAGATGACGGAACGGATGGAGGAGATGCTCCAGATGGCGGAAAGAGGCTGGCGTGAGCGCGGGAATGTGCCCAGGCTCGGAGAGCTTTTCGCCTTTCGTGCGCTGGTCACCTGGCAACTGGAGGAGCTTAGGAACGCAGCTGAGTATGCTCGCAAGGCTCTGGAGTTATTATCCACGACACAGGAGCGCACGCACCCGCAGGACACGAAGTGGCGGAGCTTCTGCCTGGCGGTGCTGGGCATGGAAGCCGCCGGAGAAAGGGGGCTGGACGAGGCCCGGCAGTTCCTCCAGCAGGCCTATGAGAACTGTGCCAGCGCGCAGCATCGGGGATTCACACGCGCGACGATGATGATGCTTGCCTCCATTGACCTGGCGCGGGGAGCACTCCATCAGCCAGCCGAGGTTCTTCGTCAGGTCCTTTCTGAGGCCAGAGCAGTCAACGATTGGGGGGATGTGACCTCGTCGCTTTTTCGCCTCTCAGGCATCTACTATGAATGGAATGACCTGGAAATGGTAGAGCAGTTAGTAAATGAGACCTCTGAGAGAGGCAAACAGGGCATCGAAGCGGCCATGCGCGAACTCGCTTTCCTGCGTTTCGTGCTTATACAGCAGAGACGTGGCGAAACCAGAGCAGCCCAACAGCAACTGAACACCCTGCTGGCTCGCTTGCAAAGCATCCCATCTACTCCCCTGGAACTGACGTTCGAGGCGCTCAACTGGTTGATCCGTCTGCAACTCGCCCTTGGCGATCTCTCCGCCGTACAGCGCCATCTGGAGATGCTTGCACGATACGCCGGGCAGGCTTCCTCTGCCCTCATGTTCAAGCCAAAGATGCTCCAGATTCGTCTTCTGCTCGCTCAGGGGGAAACGCAGGTCGCGCTCCCACTCCTCGAACAGCTCCTCAGTCTGGCATCGGCCAAAAAGCAGATGCGCAATGTGCTAGAGATTCTGATCCTGATGACGCTGGCATATGCGGCCAACAAGCAAGAGCCACAGGCACACAAGACACTCAAGCAGGCACTTTCACAGGCACAGAGCGAAGGGTTTATCCGTCTCTTTCTCGATGAGGGAGAGTCTCTGGCCGCAGTGCTGCGTTCTTTCCTGCCCACTTTACAGGAAAAAGGACTCTCTCGCTATACACAGCACCTCCTGCACCTGTTTCGGGTTGAGCAGGACACAACCATCACAAGCGCTCCGGCTCTTTCCACAGAAATGCCGAAACGTGTGGACACGAGCCAGCGCTCTCTGCACACGCCTGATAGCCTGCCAATGGAGCCGCTTTCAGCGCAGGAGCGCCGAGTGCTCCGCTTGTTGGCAGCCGGACGCACCAACCCAGAGATCGCGCGCGAGCTGGTGATTTCGGTGAACACGGTAAAAGATCATGTCAAGCATCTCTATCACAAGCTCCAGGTGAACAGTCGCATGGAGGCCAGCGAAGTGGCCCGCCGCTTATACCTCTCCTGATCGCTCCTCTTCCATCCAAAAACCACCCACTCAACCACCCGGCCGGAGGATGTGCCTCCACCCGTCTGCTGGCTATACTTAAGGAGCGGTCCACGCTCGATCTGTTCCAGCGGACATGGGTGCTGGTAGCCTCGGACGAGCGGTGGGGACCCGCTGTGTTGGCAGCCGCCGAGGGACTGGGCATCGAGCTGAAGTTCGTGCGCATTGGCGTCGATGCGCGGCCTTCCGAACGAATTTGGGTCTCTTAAGGGGGGCGCCTCGTTGGTCCGCCCAGATGGCTACCTCGCCTGGCGCTCCATCGACTGGCCGGCGAATCCCGTCCAGGCACTCACCAACGCTCTGGGGCAGGTGTCGTCGGCTGTACGCCGGTAATCTGCCGCCGGGCCCAGCGGCCTCGTGAGTCGCGTGAGAACCATGAGGCTGGCTGAGGTTATCTTCGGATAACGAAATGTTGGGACCCCTATCTGGTAAAAAAAGATGCAAGCATCAATTGCTTCTCATGCTCTATGGGAAAGGAGTGATGCTCAATCGGCAGCTTACTACCGTAGATCTTAAAGCTGATGGAGGTTTTTAGTGATTCATCTTGATTTAAGCAGCAAAAACGTATTGGTTACTGGAGGAACTCGAGGTATTGGGGCCGCTATCTCTCGCCAATTTGCACAAGCAGGAGCCAATACGGCAGCCGTGTATCACTCTAATGAGGATGCAGCTTTTGCTTCACTGCAAGAACGTCAAACTTTTGGCACGGGAACCCATCGCAATTATCAAGCTGATCTAGGAGATGCTTCCTCAATTACGACGCTTGCTCAACAAGTACGCTCGGACTTTCCGGATCATCTCGATATTCTGATTCACAATGCTGGTATTGGCATACGCGGTTCTGTCGAAAACATCACTCTTAGTCAATGGCAACAGGGTCTTGAGAATAATTTCACCGCCGTCTTTCACCTTACCCAGGCACTCTTACCTGTTATCCCCTCTGGTGGCTCCATCATTACGATTGGAAGTAGTGTCACTGCTCATCCTCTCCCAAATATGGCCGCCTATGGTGCGGGAAAGGCTGGAAGTGCCTATTTCACCCAGGTACTCGCACAGGAACTTGGCCCACGAGGTATCCGGGCCAATATCGTTTCTCCAGGGAGTATTGATACTGGATTTGGGGGACCGGGGTCCGAAGCTTTCAAACAGCAAATAGTCGCGCGGACGGCCTTACGTCGCATTGGACAACCAGATGATGTTGCCACTGTTGTCCTTTTTTTAAGCAGTGATCTCGCTCGTTTTATCAGCGGTCAAAATATCTTTGTTGATGGTGGTGTTCTCTAGCCGCTCGTAGCATTTCTTGTCCTTTTTCAAGAACCGAAGGTGCGATCTACGAGCAAGTGCTGGATAAGAACACGATATATCGTAAAATAAGGAGGGACTGAAATCATGGAAGAAAAGACAACTTGGGACGCTGTTGCAGGACCCTCGAACAACCGCATCGAAAGCTCCCCACCCGACGTGCCTCAAAACAGGGTTGACCTGATAGTTCTCTCTGACTCTGCTCCCAATACCGATCTGGAAACCATGTCAACAAAGGATGGGGCTGGTGAGAAAGACCAATATTATCTGGAAAGGGCGCCAGTTTGGCGCGTGCTGGTTCATCTCTGTGTGCCTATGATGCTCGCTCTGTCGGCAAATGTCATCTATGGCATCATCAATGCTTACTTTATTGGGACGCTTCACGACACCGCGATGTTGTCGGCAATCGCACTCGGCTTGCCGGTACTGAGTCTGGCTATGGCAATCGGGGGGGTATTCGGTGTTGGAGGTGGCGCCTACATCTCACGCTTACTGGGTGAAAAAGACACGGGGAGGATCAAGCATGTTTCCGCCTTTGTCCTCTACGGAAGCCTCCTCCTCGGCGTAATACTGACCGTCATCTGTTTCATTTTTCTGAATCCGCTGGTCCATATCCTGGGTACCGACCAGCAATCATTTCTGCCAACGCAAGACTATGTGTCGGTCCTCTTGCTCTTTTTGCCAGTGTTGATTGCGAATTTCGCTGTCTCACAAATTGTGCGAGCAATCGGCGCCGCGCGGCAGGCGATGAATGGGATGATACTCAATATTGGAACAAACCTTCTTTTCGATGTCCTGTTTATCTTGCTTTTACACCTCAATGTTACTGGTGCTGCTCTGTCGATTGCATTATCAAATATGGCATCACTGGTGTATTACCTTCTTTTCTTGCAAATGCGTGATGGCCCCGTAAAGCTGGCAGTGAAGTACTTTCTGGTGACGAAAGAGCTACTCAAAGAGGTATTCGGCATTGGTCTCTCAGAATTAATTCTGTCTTCATTTCTTATTGTTACCACCTTGCTGGTGAATAACCTTGCTGTTCAGTATGGTGACTATGTCATTGCGGCGTTTGGTGTGTCGCTGAGAATTGTGCAGTTGCCAGAATTTATATGCATGGGAGTATTCGTGGGTGTCATGCCGCTGTTGGGCTATTCCTATGGTTCCAAAAACTCCGCGCGCTTAAAAGCAGCCCTCCAGCAATCTTCACTTGCAATTGCTGGAATAATAGCCATTTTTTCGACTATCGTCTACCTGTTCCGCAGTGAAGTATTCAGCTTGTTTAGCTCAAGCCATGATGTGGTATCATTTGGGAGCTATATACTGACTGCCATGCTTATTTCGACGCTTTTTAATGGCTTTACGGGGCTGATTATCGCCTATTTCCAGACGACCAATAAGCCTCTCCAGACAACGATCATGTCCTTTGCGCAGGGGGGCCTCTTTATTCCCGTGATTCTGGTTGCTCAGGCACTCGCGGGGTTGTCAGGCATTGTGTGGTCGATGACCATTACAGAAGCTATAACTTGCTTGATAGGTATCGGACTCTTCACATTCATGTGATTTGAGGCAATTTATGGCCATACTAGTGAAGCAAATCGTGGCAGTGCTTTTAGACCAGAAGCCAGTTTAGAGCAAGTAAGCTCTAAAGAGAGAGAAAAGGATTTGTAGGATATCGTGGTTCTTCGGCAGGCTTGTTTTCTCTCGAACTTCAATTGATTGCATAAAATGATCTGGTGACAACTATCGATTGATCATTGAGATTGCATTCAGTTCATTTTCTCCAAACGAAAGGAAAGAAAAATGGACGAGGAGAAACGTAAATCGGCAGCAGAACAAGCCTTGCAGCACGTTCGGGATGCCACTGATAAATGGGTTACCGTACTCTCAACTGCCGTCACCTTCGCTTGTGTTGGCGATGCCTTTGACTTCTGCCTCCAAAAGAGGCGCAAGCCCTGACGATGCCAACGCAGAAGTGTTTCTGGTTGAACGATGACGAGCTGTGCTGGCTACGTTGAATATCCGTTCCACAAAAGTGTGCTGATGATGAACTTCATCGCTCTCTTTTCAACTTGTCAACAGAACAGGCAAGGTTTTCCACCTTGCTCTTTACCTTCTCGTTTCAGAACGGATATCCCACGTAGCCAGCACAACTACCCAAGACGTTGTCTAAAAATGCACCATACTGCGTCCCCACTATTACTTTTGTCTCAACTTTACTCATTTATCGTCATAGTGTTCCTAGTATCGTATAGAATAAGTAGCTCTCGAGTGTTCCCCCTTGCAGATCAGAGGGCGAGGCGAAATGTAAAATATGGAGGAAAGGAAATGCGTCTGTCCAGGTTCGTGTTCGGCAAAACTCGCACCCTTCTCTTGACCCTACCGATTTTGCTCGTCGTGTTTTTGGCAAGTTGTGTAGCGGGTGGCTCTTCTACAACCCTTCCTCGCAAGGCTGGGCATGAGCAAGCCCCTCCTGGGTCTGAGTTGCTGAAGGGCAAGACTGCCTCGCTCAGTTGGATATATGGGCGCGATTGCTTGCGAGGGATGCAAGCGTACCTTCAGTCGGCTGGTGCGGACCCTGATGCAGCTTTGGTGGGAACAGGATGGGTGAAGCCGACGGATGGCAGCCTGATGAACGGCCACAATAACTGTGTCGCTGGCGGTCCGAGCATGGATAGGGTGGTGCAACTGGTGCATAGCAGGGGAGGAATGGCGTATCTGACGATTACGATGGATACGGAGGGGCCGGATCCCTGGTCAGTTCAGCAGGCGGCAGCCTATATCGCTAAGGCCACGACTGATCAGGACTATATTGACACAATCGTGCACGAGGTGGTGCGGGCCGGCTATGATGGGGTCATTATGGATTTGGAAGGGGTGGATCATAGTTATCCAGCTATTCAGCACGTCTTCGCCAGGTATAACCAAGGAGTGTGGACTGCTTTGCGAGGCTTGCACAAGTGGTATGGCATTGCACTCATCCCTAAAGTGCGGGACAACGATTACAATTTTTTCGAGAACTGGCGTTTGCTAGCACATACTGCCGATTTTGTGGTGATCATGGCCGTTGATGAGTCCTATTTTACCCCAGGACCGGCGGTGAGTTTGCCTTGGCTCAAACGTCTCTTGACCTATGCGTTGCAGACGATGCCGGAGATGCTGCCACGGATGATCTGGGAACTGCCGCTGTATGGTGATAGCTGGCATTGGGAGAAGAGTGGGTGGGTCTTTGATGCTCCAATCACTTTTCAGGCCGCACAGGCATTGGTGCAGCAAGCGACTCCCGCTCACATCGATGCTCATGCGAGCGCTATAGAGGATGGGTATGCGCCTCACGTGGTCTATACCGATGCGTCTGGCGTGAAACATGCTGTCTGGTATCCCACAGGCAAAAGCCTCTGTACGATCATCAGTGGTTTCTGGCAGACGCTCAAGCAGGAACCGCGATTTGGGAAGAGCCGTCTGCAGATTGCGGTCTGGTGGCGCACAACGCAGGAACCGCGGGATTTCTGGCCTCTCCTTGATCAGCTGTACTGAGACGAGAAGTATGAACGTCCGCACTTGCTAACCCCAGGGGAAGAGTTGCGGTGGCTAGATCACCTGTACTGGCTCTTGGGGTCTTGTCAAGTTGGTGAGTTGGTGAGCCAACTGATAAAAGAGGGCAACTGCACCACTTCGTCATGGCGCTTGAAAAATTGACGTAGAGAGGAGTGGATGATACTATACCCCTATCTCCGTTCCCTTGTCGACTACCGAGCCTGACTATATCAAGTCACGAACTACCGTTGGAGGGCACCATGATATCTGATTCCAAACAGCACAGCCGCGTGATCACAGATGGCCGTGACCGCGCAGGCGCACGCGCTATGCTCAAGGCCATCGGCTTCACCGATGATGACCTGTCTCGCCCGATCATTGGCGTCGCCAATACTTGGACCGAGACCATGCCCTGCAATTACCACCTGCGCCGCCTGGCTGCCAAAGTGAAAGAAGGCATACGCGCGACCGGTGGAACGCCGATGGAGTTCAATACCATCGCCATCAGCGATGGGGTGACTATGGGCACAGAAGGAATGAAAGCCTCCCTGGTGAGTCGCGAGGTCATTGCCGATTCGATCGAGCTGGTCGGACGCGGCCACATGTTTGATGCCATGATCGCCTTGGTAGGTTGCGACAAGACTATGCCTGGCGCTTCCCTGGCGTTGATCCGGCTGAATGTGCCTGGCCTGATCCTCTATGGTGGCTCAATTGCGCCCGGACGTTTTCGAGGGAAGGACGTGACAGTTGGCGATGTCTACGAAGCAATTGGGGCCAATGCGGCGGGCAGGATGAGCGATGCTGACCTGCGGGAGCTGGAGAACGCGGCCTGTCCAGGGGCGGGTGCGTGCGGTGGGCAGTTTACCGCCAATACGATGGCGCTGGCCCTGGAATTTCTCGGCCTTTCCCCTATGGGCACCGCGAGTGTTCCCGCCGTTGATCCACGCAAGGATGAGGTGGCGAAGCGCTGCGGCCAGCTTGTCATGGATCTCCTGCGACGTGGAGTAACCCCTCGTGATTTTTTAACGCGGCAGGCGTTTGAGAATGCCATCGCGGGCGTGACGGCATCAGGCGGCTCTACTAATGCGGTGCTGCACCTGCTGGCAATGGCCCGTGAGGCCAATGTACCCCTCAGCATCGATGATTTTGATACGGTCAGCAGGCGCACTCCGCTGCTGGCCGATCTGAAGCCAGGCGGGCGCTATGTAGCGGTTGACCTGGATCGCGCCGGCGGAGTGCCGCTCCTGGTGCAGCGACTCGTTGCAGCCGGGCTGGTTGATGGGCAGCAGATAACGCCGAGCGGACGAACCATTGGCGAAGAAGCCAGCATGGCTGTGGAAACACCTGGGCAGGACGTGGTACGACCGCTCTCGGACCCGCTCAAACCGAGTGGGGGCCTGGTCATCCTCAAGGGAAATCTCGCCCCAGAGGGGTGCGTGGTCAAGATAGCGGGGCATGAACGGCTCTCCCATCGCGGGCCTGCACGTGTCTTCGACCGCGAGGAAGATGCCATGCGCGCAGTGATCCAGAGCGAGATCAAGTCCGGCGATGTGGTGGTCATTCGCTACGAAGGTCCGCGAGGTGGACCGGGGATGCGTGAGATGCTGGGAGTAACCGGAGCGATCGTTGGTGCTGGGCTCGGCGAGACAGTGGCATTGCTCACCGATGGTCGCTTCAGCGGGGCCACGCGAGGGTTGATGGTGGGTCATGTTGCACCCGAGGCAGCAAGCGGTGGACCGCTTGCCGCCTTACAAGAGGGGGACAGTATCGTCATCGACATCGAAGCGCGTCGTCTCGCTGTTGAACTTCCAGACGCTGAGATCGCCGTTCGCCTGTCGAGGTGGCAGGAACCTGCCCCGCGCTATACGAGTGGGGTCTTTGCCAAGTACGCCGCGCTGGTTTCGTCAGCCTCCGAGGGAGCTATCACACAACCAGACGTTGTAGCGAAGCGTCTCTAAAGGATGAGTTAAGCAACTGACCAGGTGGGAGGATGGCAACGATGTCAGAGTCTATCGGTTTTATTGGTCTGGGAATCATGGGCAAACCCATGGCCCACAACCTGCTCAAAGCGGGCTTTCCGCTGGTGGTGCAGAACCTGTACTGGCTACTTGGAATATCTGTTCGAAAAAATCAGGAAGGAAACAATCATACAAGAACCATATCATCACCTGTCTGGTGAGTAGATAGCAAAGAACAGGAGCGGTGAGAGCTATCTTTGACGCTCTTTTTTGCAACGGATGGTACAGGTAGCCAGTGCAGGATATTCAAGTAGCCAACACAGCAGATAGTTGCAGATGATCCCCAAGACGCCCAGCGTGACAGGCAGACACGATCGGCCAGTTCGTCTTCAGCGCGCCTGATTGTTTTCTTATTGTGTCTCGTTTTGCAAGAACGGATGGTCGAAGTAGCCAGCACAAGCCAGCACAGCTTGCCCCGAGGAAAACGACTGGCAAATGGAGCTATCAGTCCTCGTTCAAACGCAGCAAACTGCTCAAGGGGCTGCAATATGTCCCACGCGTGATCATCACCGATAAGCTGAAAAGCTATGGAGCAGCGAAACGCGAAATCTTGCCTGGCGTGGAGCACCGGCAGCACAAAGGGTTGAACAGCCGGGCAGAGAACTCCCACCAACCCACGCGACTGCGTGAAAAGAAGATGCGACGGTTCAAATCAGCCAAGCAGGCCCAACGTTTTCTCTGTGCCTTTGGTCCTATTTCAGGGCATTTCCAACCGCGTCGGCACGGTTTGCGTGCCGGGGAATACCGTACCATTTTACGGCGCCGCTTCCTGGTGTGGAACGAGGTGACTAGGGTGAAGCAAGCGGCATAACCATCATTCGCCCCAGTTCCTTCTTGAGCTCCTGCTTTTTCTCTCTCTAACTCAGCAATACACTTCGTTCCTGCGAATAAGTTGACAATGCCATTTCGAAGACCTCTGCTACTTGCTCGTCCGTCCAGCGAAGTCCAGGGGCGTTGCGATCAATCTTCAATAAAATGCGGGCATAGGCTTATTGTCGCGCAGGAGCTTTGCCTTTGGCGATCAGTTGCTGGAGAACAAACCGTTGGTCTTCACTCGATGCGACTTCGTACTTGTGTGAATGCTCTTTCATTGCTTCCTCCTTGAACTTTGAGGTGAAACCTTCTTCAGCTCAAGCATACCAGCTTCTCTTCTCTGTGGCAAATTTCTGTTGACATGGCACTAACATCTGGTTAAGCATTCTACAACTCCTTCAGGCGGCAATTGCGTGGGGAATTGCGTGGATCGTTGCGTGGCTTGCGTGTGGTGTTGGCGCCTGGGGTCAGGCATACTCTTCTCAGGCGCTGAGAGAACAGCAATGAACGCTCTTTAGCGGTAAAGAAACGAACCTCTCCTGGTCAGCAAAAGCAGACAAGAAGGAACAACGAGAAAGGTACAGAACACACTCATGGCTCTCAAGCAAGTAGAATCTTCCAAGTTGATGGGTCAGCATGCGGTGGTCATTGGCGCCAGCATGGCTGGATTACTGGCGGCGCGCGTCCTCTCCGATCACTACGAGCACGTCACCATTATCGAACGTGATCGGCTAGAGGGGATGGACGCACGCAAAGGCGTGCCCCAGGGACGGCAAACTCATGCTATCTTGAGCAAGGGCGCCGCTGTGATCGAGGAACTCTTCCCCGACCTCTTTCCGGCCCTCCTTGAGGGCGGAGCCACCCCAGTTGATATGGGTGCCGATCTCCGCTGGTATCAGTTTGGTGTGTGGAAAGTCCAGTTTTCCAGTGGCATCCGTGTCTATTGCGAGAGCCGCACCTGGCTGGAAGCGCAGATCCGCCAGCGGGTGGCGAATAGAACCAATGTGCGCTTCCTCGATGGTTATGAGGTTGCCCGGCTGCATGCCAGCGCTGATACCAAACGGATTACCGGCGTACAGGCGCGTTCTGCCGATGGAGAACGCCGCGAAGAGGAGTTGATGGCTGATCTGGTGGTGGATGCCAGCGGGCGCGGCTCGCAAGCTCCCCAATGGCTCAAGGCGCTGGGCTATCCGCAGGTCGAGGAATCTGTTGTGAAGGTGGATGTCGGCTATGCCACTCGTCTCTATCGCCGTCCCAAACAGGCTCCTGCGGACTGGAAAATCATGGCGATCTTCTGCAATCCCCCCCAGGAGAAGCGGATAGGCTTTGTGCTGCCCATCGAGGGCGACCGCTGGAGCGTCTCGGTGAGCGGGTGGCTGAAAGACTATCCGCCCAGCGATGAGGCGGGGTTCCTCGACTATATGCGCAGCTTGCCCAGCATGGCCCTCTATGAACTGATCAAGGATGCGGAGCCGCTGACCCCTGTCGCCATCTATCGGTTCACTGCGAACCGCAGGCGCTATTACGAGCGCATGTCCAAGCTTCCAGAGGGGGTTGTGGTCATAGGTGATGCTCTGTGCAGCTTCAACCCGATCTATGGGCAAGGGATGACGGTTGCCGCGATAGAGGCAGAGACGCTGCAAGCCTGTTTGCAACAGCGTCTGCGTCACCAGGGAGACATGGCCGGGTTTACCCGCCAGTTCCAGAAAGCGATTGCCAAAACCGTTTCTGTTGCCTGGATGTTTACCACCAGTGAAGATTTCCGCTACCCGGAAACCGAGGGGAAGCGCTCATTTGGGATGGGCTTCTTCCACTGGTATTCGCGACGCTTGCTGGAAGCGGCAGCGGATAACCCCCAGCTTGCCCAGAGCTTTTATCTAGTGATGCATATGCTCAAGCCGCCGACGGCTATGTTTACGCCCCGTGTGTTGGCAGCAGTGCTGTTCTGGAAAAAGCCCAGGCAGTCTACGCAAGACGAGTGCCTGGCGCGGGCCAACATGCTCAACGATGTGGGGGAAACAGAAGAGGCGCGGGAACCGGTGGGGGCCGCTCATCATTAGCAGCTAAGTAGCGTAGGATGAATCTTACAGAAACGACCAGATAGCAAGTTAGCACCACTAGTTGAATGTAGGAGGACAATGGCTCTTCAGATTGAATCGCTTCAATTGCTTGAAACCAGTTTTCAGGAAGTTGCCCCGGAGTGTGGGGCATTGGTGATCACGTTCTAAGAGACGCTGTTTACCGAGTTTCCCCAGGCCAAAGCCTGTGCTGGCTACTTGCGATATCCGCGCAGCAACGCCTTTTTGGGTATCTGAGCACTGTTGCCTGGTGCAACACCCGGTCAGCAACGGAGGACACCAGACGAGGCTTGCACAGGTGGTGGAAGAAGGCTGACATACCTAGCCCCAGCACCCCGGAGGGCAAGGCGCTTTGGTGGCGTGGCGCGAGAGCGGGACCGATGGCTACGAGCCATCGGTCGCACCTGGCACGTATTCCGCTTGAGAAACTCTTCTCTGGAGAAGATATTCCGGTGCACCATGAGAAGTCAAGCTCTTCTAACCAGCAGCCGAAAGATCCCTTTGATACACTCCTGCTTTTAGGAACGCTTGAGCGAGATGGGTTATGTAGCGGTTTAACTCCGCTCACAACGTGTTCACATGTTGCGCCTATTGATGTAGCCTGACCATTTCTTTAGCCACATCAGTATGTTTCAAGCTTGCCTCTCACGCACCTTTCCTTGTCTGTTCCTCATGCTATGTTTGCCTGTGTAGGGACACGACAGCGAGGTTCCCTCGTGCGCGGCTGGGACCGTCGTACAGGAAGAGTGTAGCAGAGGAGAGGGGAATGAATACGGGTAGCACCTGGACCGAGGATGGGAAAAGGCGGCAAGCAGGACCGATCGTGGGTTTGCGCAGGCGGAAGCGGGGCGGTTTCCCATCGCCCGGAACAACACGTGTACCTGCATACCATTAGAAGTTAACTATCATCTTTGTGGACGGCCGCACACAACAGCAGTGCGTTTTCTAGCAAGAGCTGACAAAGTCGAATCTGGACGGGAAATGTCGAAAATGTGTGGTACAATGGATGAGGATTTGTGTACGACATTGAGCGAGAATCGCTGTCAGGAAGAAGTTTCCACGCGTTCCTTGAGAGCAGTGGTTGCGTGCGGCTCTGGTACGAGTTGATCCCCAGCCGTTGTATGAGCCTGCTTCTTCAATGAGACGAGAAGCGTCAGACCAAAAAGGTCGGCTAGTTCCTGTGACATCTCTTTTATCCTGGGGCTGCTCTTGCGGCCCGACCAGCAAGATTTCCGTTTGAACATCGATAAGTTGAACTAGCCAGGAAGTAGAAGGTCTGAATTGAGCCAAATGAAAGACGAAGTAATCACAAATCAACCTTCATCCACCCCCGCCAACTCCCTCCTGGTCGTGGACGACAACAGCATGAATCGCATCATGCTCTCCCGCTACATTACCAAACTCGGCTATCGGCCCAGCCTGGCCGAAAACGGACGACAGGCGCTGGAAAAACTCCAGGCCGAATCCTATGACCTGGTGTTGCTGGACGTGCAGATGCCCGAAATGGACGGCTACCAAGTGCTCGAACAGCTCAAGGCCGACCCCCGCCTGCGCGACATCCCGGTGATTATGATTTCCGCCGTAGACGAGCTGGAGAGCGTCGTCAAATGTATTGAATTGGGGGCCCAGGATTACCTGCCCAAGCCTTTCAACCCCGTGCTGCTGCGTGCCAGGCTCACTGCTTGCCTGGAGAGAAAGTGGCTGCGCGACCAGGAAGTCGACTATTTGCAACAGGTTGGGCTGGTTACCGCGGCAGCGGCGGCCATCAAGGCCAATACCTTTCAACCTGGAAGCCTGGACGAAGTGGCCCGGCGTCCCGATGAGCTGGGGCAATTGGCGCTGGTTTTTCAGGAGATGGCACACCAGGTCTATGCCCGCGAGCAGCAACTGCAACGACAGGTGCAGCAATTACGCATTGAAATTGATCAGGCCAGGAATGCCAGCGAGGTAGCCGAAATCACCGAAAGCGTTTTTTTTCAGCAGTTGCTTGGCAGAGCAGACGAACTGCGTAACAGGGCCAGGGCCGACGAGTAAGGCGGAATACCAAGGAGCGCGGCCAAAGGGCTGGACAATGAGGCATGAAAGGAGGAGCACGATGTACTGGCGGTTTACTCCGTATCTATTCCCTGTGGTCATAGCAGCGGTTATATCAGCTGGACTCGCGCTCTTCGCCTGGAGACGCCGCTTGACGGCTGGTATCGCACCGTTCACTATCCTTATGCTGGCCGTCGCTGAGTGGTCACTAGGATATGCTTTGGAATTGGCAGGCGGGGACATACCCGCTAAACTCTTTTGGCTCAACATTGAATACCTGGGGATCGTCATAGTGCCAGTGGCCTGGCTTGCCCTGGCGCTCCAGTACACTGGCCGCACAAAATGGCTGACACCTCGTCTGCTGGTTCTGCTCTCTATTGAACCTCTCATTACATTGGTTTTGGTCTGGACCAACGATCTTCATCATCTGATCCATGCTAAAGTGGGGTTGGAGATCACTAGTGCATTCACAGTGCTGGTTATCACACGTGGTATATGGTACTGGATCAACGTCGTCTATTCTTTCCTATTACTTTTGCTTGGTACGGCACTGATCGTTTCTTTCATCCCGACACTCAGGCGTTCAGCATCTGTGTATCGTGGACAAGTGAGTGCTTTGTGCATTGCTGTGCTCGTACCATGGGTGAGCAACGCTGTGACGGACTTTGGCTTGAGTCCGTTACCCAATCTGGACCTTACCCCTTTGGCATTTACGGTCACTGGTATAGCGATGGCCTGGAGTCTCTTTCGCTTTCGGCTGTTGGACATTACGCCGGTGGCACGCCATGCCGTGGTCGAAAGTATGAGCGACGCTGTGATTGTGCTGGATAAGCATAACCGCATAACGGATCTCAACCCGGCGGCACAACGTCTCCTTGGTCACACACTTTCAGAACTGGTTGGGCAACCGGCTGCCCAGGTAGCCTCGGCCTGGCCTGAGCAGGTCGAACGCTTTCGCGGCGCAACAGAGGCTCATGAGGAGATCGTCCTTACGGTAGACGGGATACCACGTTCCTTTGATTTGCGTCTCTCTCCCCTGTCCGACCGGCGCGGTTCTCTCACCGGTCGCCTGATTGTCTTGAGAGATATTACCGAGCGCAAGCAGGCGATGGAAGCCCTGGAGCGAGCACGGCAGGAACAGGGGGTCAGCGCCCGCGAAAATGCCCGGTCGCAGTAGTCAGGACTGATGTTGATGACACGATTGTGGCCTGCAACCCGGCCTTTGAGCATCTGTTCAGCTACACGCAGGCCGAGATTCTTGGTTGCAACCTGGATGAAGTGGTGAGCACGCCAGCGTATCGTGCCGAAGCCAGCAGCTACTCAACCCGCGCCCAGCAGGGGGAGGTCGTTCATGCTCTTACCCGGCGGCGGCGCAAGGATGACACTCTGGTCGATGTGGAAATCCTGGGGGCTCCGGTGGTGGTAGAAGGTCGGAAGGTCGGGATTTTTGCACTGTATCTGGATATTACCGAGCGCAAGCAGGCGGAGCAGGCCGTGCGGGCAAGTGAGGCCCGCAAAGGAGCGATCCTGGAGACCGCCCTTGATGCCATCGTCTCGATTGACCAGCATAGTAGGATCATCGAATTTAATCCAGCTGCCCAGAACATGTTCGGGTATAAGCGCGAGGAGGTATTGGGTCAAGACATGGCAAAACTCATCATCCCTGCCTCTCTACGCGAGCAGCATTACAGTGGTCTCGCTCATTATCTTCAAACAGGGAAAGGCCCGCTGCTCGGCAAGCGAGTCGAGGTGACAGCCACGCGTGCGGATGGCACTGAGTTTCCTGTTGACCTGGCTCTCGCCGACATTCCACTAGCTGGGCCACCTGTCTTCACAGCCTACATACGCGATATCACCGAGCGCAAGCAGGCGATGGAAGCAATAGAGCAAGCCAGGGCTGCTGCCGAAGCGGCCAACCAGGCGAAAAGCGCCTTCCTGGCCATGATGAGTCACGAAATCCGTACCCCCATGAATGCCATCATCGGCATGACCGGCCTGCTGCTCGACACGAGCCTATCCAGCGAGCAGCGTGAGTATGCCGAAACGGTGCGCTCGAGCAGCGACACGTTGTTGACCATCACCAATGACATTCTGGACTTCTCCAAAATTGAAGCCGGGAAACTCGAGCTGGAACGTCAGCCCTTTGAGCTGCGTGAGTGCCTGGAGTCGGCTCTTGATCTGCTGGCAGCCAGGGCTACCGAGAAAGGCCTGGACCTCGCTTACCTGCTAGACGAGCAAGTGCCTGCCGCAGTGTACGGGGATGTGACCCGCCTGCGCCAGATCCTGGTCAACCTGCTCTCGAACGCCGTCAAGTTCACTGAAAGGGGCGAGGTCGTGCTCTCAGTTGAAGCAAGGCAGCAGGATGGAGACGGAAGCGGCAATCATCAGCAGCCTGGTGAAGCAAGTTTCTATGAGCTGCATTTTGCCGTCAGGGACACAGGTATCGGGATTTCAGAGGAAGGGAAGGACCGCCTATTCCGCTCATTTAGCCAGGTAGATGCCTCGACAACCCGGCGCTACGGCGGCACCGGGCTAGGCCTGGCGATCAGCAAACGCCTGGCTGAACTGATGGGCGGGACAATGTGGGTCGAAAGCCAGCCAGGAGTTGGCACGACCTTCCGTTTCACCATCCTGGCCGAGGCCGCTCCCCCTGGCTCGCGCCCCTACCTGGATACGAGTCAACCCCAGCTTGTTGATAAGCGCATCTTGATCGTGGATGATAACGCGACCAATCGCTTTATCCTCGCCTTGCAGATGCAGTCCTGGGGCCTGCTCCCCTCTGCGTGTGCTTCAGGCCAGGAGGCGCTTGCATACATGCAGGTGGCTGTTCCGTTCGATGTGGTCATCCTGGATATGCAGCTTCCGGATATGGATGGCCTGATGCTGGCCGAGCAGATTCGGCACTACCGAGATGCCCAAGCGTTGCCGCTCATCATGTTCACGTCCCTGGGACGGCACGAGGTGGACATGCCAGGAGTCGACATCGCCGCCTTCATGCACAAACCGATCAAGCTGTCGCAACTGTACAATGTGCTGATCTCCCTCTTTGTCGAGCATCCGCAGCCCCATATGCCTCAGTCAGAGCCGACAGAATTGCAGTTCGATGCCGGGCTGGGCCAGCGACTGCCCTTGCGTATCCTGCTGGCCGAAGACAATACGGTCAATCAGAAGCTGGCACTACGGCTGTTAGAGCGCATGGGTTACCGGGCCGACGTCGTGGCTAACGGTCTGGAGGTCCTGGAAGCCTTGCAGCGGCAGCGCTACGACGTAATTTTGATGGATGTACAAATGCCGGAAATGGACGGGCTGGAAGCTTCACGCGCCATTCATGAGGGCTGGACGGCCGAGCAGCGTCCGCGCATCGTCGCTATGACGGCGAATGCCATGCAGGGCGACCGCGAGGAGTGCCTGGACGCAGGGATGGATGACTACCTCACCAAGCCGATTCAGATCAAAGCATTACAGGCGGCCCTGGAACGCACTGGATGGTGGGCGAAAAAGCGGACGCTGCCGCTTGAGGAGCCCGGTGCGGTTGCTCTCCCAACTGGGGATGCCGAGAGTAAGGTGCAGGCTGCTCCTGCTCTTGACCCAGCAGTGCTGTCCGAGCTGCGCCAGTTCCAGGGAGAAGGCGAGCCGGATATCGTACAGGAACTGGCCGAGGCGTTCCAGTTCGAGACGCCGCCGCTGTTGGAGGCACTGCGCCAGGCCATAGTCGAGGGGCAGCCCGAGCAGCTCAAACGGGCGGCTCACAACCTCAGGGGCAGCAGTAACAATCTGGGAGCCCGCGCGATGGCTGCACTCAGCGCTGAATTAGAGGCTATCGGCAAGAACGGAACGGTCGAACGGGCGGCGGAGTTGGTCACCCACCTCGAGCAGGAGTACCAGCGCGTCTGTCAGGCCCTGGCTGCCGAAATAGCAGGTGTGAAGTGAAAGCGCAAGCAACTAAAACCAGAGCATCCAAACTCGGTTGCGTACCAGCGGTTTGTACACCCTCAGCATTGAAGGAGAAGTGAGCCATGTCAACCGACGATGAGCTGTTCACACGTTCGGAGGTGCTGGGTGGCTTTTCAGCGAAGCGAGTACGCTTGCTCCTGTTTCAAATCGAGAGCCGGACTGCTTACCTGATGGTGCAAGGACAGCGGGCCGTCAATCGCTACCTGACCGAAGAGACCGCTGAGCAGCAGGACCTGGCTTTCTTTGAAGCCCTGGCAGAGGGCCGCGAGCCATTTATTCGTCCTACCATTCGCGACCTGGAACGGTATGCCCTGGACTGGCAATCCCTGATGCCGGAGAACCTGACGCTGCAAGCCGCTCTGGCCCGCTTATTGGGACAGAAGTACCACTTTACGCAACGAGAGATTCCCCACATCAGGCAAGCGTTAGGGCTGGACAGTGAAGGGGTCCAACACGCCTTCTCGCACCAGTACCAGCAACCGCTTGACACGATCTATAGCAGGAGAGTCGGTCTGCTTGAGTGGATGGGCTGGCGCTGGAACAAGCTAAGCGGCTGGCTGGAGCACTTACCGCCTTTTTGGACGGCCTATGCTCTAACCTTCACCGAGATAGTGGGAGCTTCCATCCTTGCGTTGCCCATTGCTCTGGCCGGGGTGGGTCCGTTGGCCGGCGTGGTATGTGCTCACGATCGCTTCGATGGCGGAAGCCGTGACCCGCAGCGGCTCGATCCGTTACCAGGGCAGCTACCTGGGTCGGCTGGTCCAGGACTACCTGGGCAGACCCGGTTCGATGCTCCTGACCACCATGGTGGTGACTATCTGTGCCATAGCTCTCTTGGCCTACTATCTCGGGTTCTCGCTCACCCTGGCTGGCGCCACGCCGATACGCGCCGAAGTCTGGGCAGGCCTGCTTTTCCTGCTTGGCATCTATTTTGTTCGTCGAAAAAATTTGCATGCCACCATCAGCAGCGCCCTGGTGGTCGGGGCGATCAACCTGGGTTTGATCCTGATCCTCTCGGTACTTGCTTTAGGACATGTCCGAGTGGAGAACTTGCTGTATGTGCATGTCCCGTTCCTCAACGGACGCCCTTTCGAACCGGCCCTGCTGGGCTTGATCTTCGGCGTGGCGTTTGCCTCCTACTTTGGCCACTTCTCGGTGAGCAGTTGTGCCAGAACCGTTCTGCAGCGTGATCCAAGTGGACGGTCTCTGCTCTGGGGGTGTATGGCAGCACAGGCGAGTGCGATGCTGCTCTACATCCTGTGGGTCATAGCAGTGAATGGGGCCATTGCTCCACAGGTCTTGGTCGGTTTCTCAGGCACAGCGCTGACGCCACTCGCCCGCCAGGTCGGTCCTACGGTCAACGTCTTGGGCACTATTTTCGTCATTCTCGCCATGGGTATGGCTTCCATCCACTTTAGTCTGGCGCTCTTCTTCACCGTGCGAGAGTGGATCCCTGGACTGTCCCGGCATACGCTGGCGCTCGGACGACGACAAGGGAAGCTCATATTCACCCCGCGCGGCAAAGCTACTATCAACCTGGCCTTGACGTATCTGGGCCTGAAAGCGGGCGCCACACAATCCCCCGGATTGCGTCCGCAGTTTCGCCTCGACCTCCAGCTAGAAGGTGACACGCGCCGCTTTGAGGTGGAAGTGAATGAGACCTGGGAAGCGACAACCTTACTCGCTGAGTTGACCCCAAAACTTCCTCCCAATACCAGAGAGTTGACCTTAAAAATAGTAACCGCCAGCGCCAATCTCGTCCGTGTGCAACTTATCACGACCATGCGGTTGGAGTATGAGGGAAAGTGGGATATGCTGGGGTTCGACTTGCTGGAGACGGCTGATACGCATGCTATGACCTTAGTCGGCTGGCTCGCTGGACGAGAGCGGGCAAGTGTGGAGGAGGTGGCTCACTTTCTGGAGCAAACAGAGCAGGCTTCTCAGATGGTTTTGAGCAGATTGATGGAGCAAGGCGTCTTGTTGGAGACCAGGGAAGAAGGCGAGGCGTTTTACCAGGTCCATTTTGCTGCCAGGCGTAGGCGACAGGCTACCACGGCTATTTGGCAGGCTCTGGACGGTCCTGGAGAGGTGGCAGTTCACAAGCGCAATGCAGCTCAAAGCATGAAGAAGGGGATGCGGCTCTCGCGCATGAAAGAATGGGTGCAAGGAGAACAGGCCCGCTCCTGGTTGGCACTTGGCCCACTGCTCCTCATTTTTCTTCTCGTTGAGTGGCTATTCGTGAACAAGCTGGAGTCATTTTCCCAGTTACTGAGTTTTGTGGGGGTCGTCGCCATAGCGGTGACGGCAGGGGTATTTCCGGTGTTACTGCTATTGGCCAGCCGTAGGAAAGGAGTAAACGTGCCGGGATTCGTTTTGCCGTTTTTGGCTCATCCAATAGTAGCAGGTGGGATTTACCTGGTGGCTGTCAGCATCCTTTTCCTGCATGGTCTATTGATCTGGCAGAACCTTTTCCAAAGGGCGGTGGCAATACTCGTTGGGGTCGTCATCCTGGGAGTAACGCACCTTATGGTGCGCAAGGGCGCATTTGCTCGCCGCGTGGTGATCGAGGTCCGGCAAGACCCCGCAGTGACAGAGCAGTCCGGCGGCACGTTTATGGTGACCGATTGTGGCCGGGCTGCAACGCAAGCCCGGATCTGGCTGGGCTATCCGGATGGAGAGCGTGTGTACCAGGGGGCTCTCGGCGCCATCCCGGAATTTGGTGATCTCTGCTCCGCTAAATTTCATGTGCCTGTAATAAAAGCGCAGGAACTGATGATCTGGGTGCACCGGGTGACACCCGAAGGCCAATCAGAAAATCTGCCTGCTCTTTTGAAAGTATCCTCAGGCACAAAAATCCGTGAGTTTCATGTGGATGGAGTCAGCAAGCAGTTCATCCTATCCCTGCGAGATATCGTGAAGAAAGACAGCAAAGGAAGTGCTCGTGAGACTGATCAGCTAGAAATTGAAGTGCAGCTAGCAGGAAATACAGTAGGGAAAAAATAACCTGGTAATCAAGCCAACAACAGAAAGGGGTAGATGCTCTCATGTCCACGATCGTTTCAGTTCACTCCTATCGAGGTGGGACGGGCAAATCCAACCTGGCGGCCAATTTGGCGAGCAGCGTCGTCCAGATGGGCAAACGTGTTGCAGTTATCGATACCGATATCCAATCACCCGGGCTGCATGTCCTCTTCGGGATGGATGTGCACACGAGTGGCCTGACCCTCAACGACTACCTCCACGGGCGTTGTGGTATCGAGCAGGCGGCGCATGATGTCACGGCAAAGCTTGGCCCTGCGGCGGCACTTGGAGGCGGGCTCTACCTCGTCCCTTCGAGCATCAGGGCGGGCGAGATTACGCGCGTGTTGCGGGAAGGCTATGAGGTCAACCTGCTCATCGATGGCTTTCGGACGTTGATCAAGTCCCTGCAACTCGATTACCTCTTCATCGACACCCATCCGGGCCTGAATGAGGAGACGCTCCTCTCCATTATCATCTCCGATCTCCTGGTCCTCATCTTGCGACCCGACCAGCAAGACTTCCAGGGCACGGCGGTGACCATTGAAGTCGCCCGCAAGCTCAAATTGAAGTGGCTACTGCTGGTGGTGAACATGGTGCTTCCTAAACTGGACTTCACCAGCCTCCGGCAACAGGTCCAGGCCACCTATGCTGCCCCTGTGGCTGGCATCTTACCCGTCTCGGACGAAATGATCGAACTAGGGAGTGCTGGCATTTTTAGCCTTGTCTACCCCGACTCTTCCTACAGTAAGGGTGTGCGCGAGATCGCTGCCCAGATCGTGAATCCTGCTGAGATGCGGTGAGCAACTACGATGCAGAAGTAGGACAGGTGCTATGTCTGAACGGGAAGACAGACGCAGGTGCAATCGTCGGAGGGAAACCATGAGCAAGGAGCAGTCTGAGCCTTCCGCAGGTGGGCAGGCGGGAATGATGATGGTCGATGTTCTGGCATTGCCCGACGAGTTACGTACGATTGTGACCTGGTTAATGCGACAGGGAGAAGCTGGGCTGCCAGAGCTAGCAGCTCATGTCGAGCAGGATGAAGCCACCGCAGGCACCCTGGTAGCCGACTTGGTCGCGCAAGGCTTCGTACAGGAGGTGCTCGATGAAGGCAAAGGGCAGCCGCGCTACCGGGTACGGCTGGCGGTCAAAAGAGGACGCCAGATGCCGCTCGACCTGTAGCTGATGCTCCAACACAGCCTCTTGAGCTGGATAAGACCACCACAAGCCTCACTTCTGCTTGGAATAGCCACAGATCTTGCGGGGAAAATCCGAACTGATCGCAGAAAACGCACTCTTACGCTAACAGCTCATCATCCTTCGGCGGCAAATCAAACGACCAGCGTGCTGTGCTGGCTACTTGGTATATCTGTTCTAGTACTACAGTCCCACTTGTGACCAAAGGGTGGTAGAATAGGCGGGGGTAAATAATGCATGAGCAGAGCAGATCACACGGAACGAACAAGCCGTGCCGAGCAAGAAGAATAGATCACACGGAACGAACAAGCCGTGCCGAGCAAGAAGAATTGAGCCTTATTCGCCAGGGAGCGCAAGCCCTGGCGGAATTGTCTGGGCGGATTGCCCCACGTTTTGGACGTGTCGAAGTACGCAGCCGCGTGGGACGGTACTTGCGGGGGCTGCTGGCCACAGTGGAACGTAAGAACGGCTGGCAACTGGCTGAGGAACTGGGAGACCCGAACGCGCATGGCGTCCAACGACTGCTCGCCGAGGCGGAGTGGGATGAGGAGGCAGTGCGCGATGACTGGCGGGCCTATGTGATCGAGCATCTGGGGGAGGCAGGCGGGGTCCTGGTGGTAGATGAAACCGGATTTGTCAAGAAAGGCAAGAAGTCAGCAGGGGTGGCACGGCAGTACAGCGGGACCGCCGGGCGACGGGAGAACAGTCAGATCGGGGTCTTTCTCTTGTATGCCAGCACCAAAGGGTACGCCTTCATCGATCGAGCGCTCTACCTGCCGGAGGAGTGGACGGCGGACCGGGTGCGCTGTCGCGAGGCGAGCATTCCCGATGAGGTGGGCTTTGCCACCAAAGGAGAGCTCGCCCAGCAGATGTTGGCGCGAGCGTTTGCGGCAGGAGTGCCGGCGGACTGGGTGCTGGGGGATACGATCTACGGGTACGATGAGATGCGGATGGTTCTGGAGCAGCAGCAGCAGAACTACGTGCTGGCGGTCCCCGAGACGCACACGGTCTGGGTGCAGGGGCGCCAACAGCCAGTGGGACTGCTGGCGGCGCTCTTACCGCAGGAGGCCTGGGTGGTGCTCTCCGCCGGAGAGGGCAGCAAAGGGTCGCGGCTCTACGAGTGGGCCTGGCTGCTGTTGCCAGCAGAGACGGAGGCACCTAGCACGCATGCGCGCTGGGTGCTGATGCGGCGCAGCCTGGTGGATCCGAGTGAACGGGCATACTACCGGGTCTATGGGCCGGCCACCATCACCTTGCCCGAGGTCGTGCAAGTCACCGGCAGCCGATGGAGGATCGAAGAGGGCTATGAACAGGCCAAGGGCGAAGTGGGACTGGACCAGTATGAAGTGCGCACGTGGCGTGCCTGGTATCGCTACGTGACACTCGCTTTGCTCGCCTACGCCGCTCTGGTCGTGATGCGGGGGCAGGCCCGCGCGCAGGAAAAAAAAGTGGAGCAGCCCAGGAGTGGATCGACCTAAGCGTGCCGGAGGTGCGTCGCTTACTGCACGCAGTGGGCGAGCCGGAGGAGCAGCAAGCTCGACGACTGCGCTGGTCGCGCTTTCGACGCCAACACCAGGCGCGAGCGCACCGCTTCCATCAGACCCGCCGCGCACGGCAGGCACCCATGGTATCACAAGACCCGCCGGCTCCCCTGCGCTTGCTGGGAGTCCCGGCGCTCACCGATGAGCACTGGGAGCAGCTGCAACCACTCTTGCCACCGCAGAAGCCGCAGACGGGCCGTCCAGCCGTCGATCATCGCTTGATCGTGGAGGGCATGCTCTGGGTGGTCCGCACCGGCTCGTCTTGGCGCGAGCTGCCGGAACGCTTCGGGCCGTGGTCCACCGTGTCCAGCCGCTACCAGCGTTGGTGCAAAGAGGGCCTCTGGGCTCGCATCTTGCAGGTCTTGTTACCAGCCGAGGTGGTGTTCTTTTCTTCCGCTTGATCCTTGTAAGTGGGACTGTAGTATTAGAGGCTGTGTGCAAAGGCCTCAGGAGCTATTTTGAGCCAAGCGTCTGAGCATGACGCGGATCATGGCGATGGAGATCCAGGCTTCTTCACTGCTGGGAAGCACTTCGTAGTCAAAGGCTCGCCTGCGCCACGTGGACAGCCACGCGAACGTGCGCTCCACGATCCAACGCCACTTGAGCACGTGAAAGCCGCTGGGTCGGATCTTCTCCCAATCGATCACCGCATCCTTTGGGGCCCAGACGCCGCGCAGGCCGCTCCAAGGATGCTCGACGATCTCCACCTGCCAGCCCAGCGTCTCTTTGACCCACTCGACGAAGCCGCCCTTCTTGTAGGCACTATCCGCCCAGATGAGACTCAGACGGGGTAGGCACCCCTTCAGAGGTTCCAGCAGGGGTTTGCCGCCCTGATGATCCTGGATATTAGCCTCATGGACCAGCAAGCCCACGATCAACCCGGTGGTATCGACAAGCACATGCCTCTTGCGCCCTTTCACGCGCTTACCGCCATCGTAGCCGCGCCGCCCCCTTTTTGGCTGGTTTTCACCGATTGACTGTCGATGATGGCCGCGCTGGGCGTCGGCTCACGCCCCTGCTTCACCCGCACCTGTTCGCGCAATGCCGTATGCATCCGCTTCCAGGTGCCATCGTTGCGCCATGTTCGGAAGTAGCTCCACACCGTCGACCAGGGGGGAAACTCATGCGGCAAGGCGCGCCATTGGCAGCCCGTGCGATCCAGGTACAAGATGGCATTGATCACTTCGCGCATGTCGGTCGTGCGCGGATGCCCACCGGGCTTGGCAGGCGGAATAAGTGGCTCGAGAATCGCCCATTCCCGCTCACGCGAGACTCGCTTGGGTAGCTTCTTCGTTTCATCTCCCGCCTCTTCCCTCGTTGCCTTTCCGGGATGCTCTTTTCTTTTTCCCTCCTCCCTTATTTTACCACTCGGCACGCTTCCTTACCGATCCGCTCATTAGGCCCCCTCATAGACCTTATTCCTCTTCATCGGCCTTCTCAAGCCTTTGCACACAGCCTCTTATACTCTTTCAGGGAGAAGATGATATGTTAGCGTTGACGGCCTCGACCCACCAGGGATAGTCGGTGAGGTGGAGCAACACCGTCGGATGCTCCCAGAACTGCTGGAGTTGGTCGATGAGCGCGTTTTGCAACTCGTCGAGGGTCGTGAACACGGTATTGGAGAGGTGCTTGCGGATATGCCGGAAGATCTGCTCGGCGGG
>WNGM01001794.1_pt1 | contig 41258 bp, 37 predicted proteins | sample 5400571 | NCBI WGS metagenome assembly WNGM01 (sample SAMN13153378, study PRJNA577476) | soil metagenome | isolation source: 100 cm soil or saprolite under Garry oak tree replicate 2 | place: USA:California | collected 2016-06-15 | reverse complement strand
GTTTTGTTCGCCAACAGCCTCATCATTTTTATTGGAGCTACTGGCGGTACCTGGCTGGCATCCAATCTGCACAATAGTCGCCAAACACTTGCCACACCTGCTTCCTTGATCATTTTCGTTGTGGTTGGTTGGCTCGTCAGCGTTGTGCTCAATTTTGTGGTTCTGCAAATCGCCTTTCGACCATTGATGGACTTCGGGAAGGTGATGCATCGCGTACAGGCGGGAGAGCGTTCTCTACGAGCGCCGCTGACCGGGGTTGATCCCCAGGCAGACCAGCTGGCCAGCACCTTTAATATGATGCTCGAAGCTATCGATGACGCAACACGCTTACGAGCCAGCCAGATCATCAACGCGCAAGAGCAGGAACGCAAGCGTATCGCCCGTGAACTGCACGATGAGACAAGCCAGGTACTTACCTCGCTGCTTATCAGCCTGGCCATACTCGAGGAGTCAATTACAACCCAGGAGGCGCGGGATCGCATTGCCGATACACGCAAATTGGCGCACCAGACCCTGCGGGCTATCCGCAATTTGAGCATCGACCTGCGCCCAAGCGCCCTCGATGACCTGGGATTACTTCCCGCACTGCGCTGGTACGTCAAAGAGTATTCACAAAAGTGCTCGATCGAGGTTGAGTTCCTTGCCACCGGTTTCAAACAACGGCTCCCAGCCGAAATGGAGACCGCTCTCTATAGAATTGTCCAGGAATCCTTAACGAATACAGCGCGCCATGCCTACGCCCACAAGGTGCTCATCACTATGAAAGAAGATGCAGATGCCGTTTATGCCACCATTACAGATGATGGCTGCGGTTTCGATGTAGGTGCAATTCAGAAGTCACCCGACCATGATCGCGGGCTCGGTTTGGCCGGCATGAACGAACGGGCCCTTTTGCTCAATGGCACACTCGATGTTCATGCAAGCCCTGGACATGGAACAACCATCGAAGTTCGTTTACCACTCCGCTTAGCGGAAGAACTCGGCGCAAAAATACCGTCGAGTCCTGGCGTTTAATCTGAACACTCTTTTCTAGATATCGGGATTTCGTTTCTATGCACATACATATCTTATTAGCTGATGATCACACCATCCTGCGCGCCGGGCTGAAAATGATGCTCAATGCGCAACCAGATATGGAGGTAGTGGGTGAAGCGCATGATGGCCATCAAGCCATTACTGAAGCACAACGCCTGCAGCCCGACATTGTCCTCATGGATATCACTATGCCGGATATGAACGGCATTGAAGCAACGCGGCACATCAAAAAAGTATTACCGGAAGTCAAGGTGCTGGTGCTCACTATGCATGAAAATGACGAGTATATCTTCCAGGCTCTCCGTGCTGGCGCCTCTGGCTATATACTCAAAGAAGCTGCTGACACTGAACTGATTACGGCCATACGTATAATTCAGAGTGGACAATTTTACCTCTCGCCAACAGCTCAATCTGTGATGGTAGGGGATTATCTGCAGCGGGTACGTACCGGTGAAGAGAAGGATAGCTACAGCAGTTTAACTGAGAGAGAACGTGAGATTCTCAAACTTGTTGCCGAGGGGTACACCAACAACCAGATTGCGGAGCGCCTCGTCATTAGTCCAAAGACAGTTGACACGCATCGCACGCATGTTATGGATAAGCTTAACCTGCATAGCCGCGCTGAGCTTGTCAAATATGCCATGCGACGAGGACTCCTGGAAGACTAAATATCATGGGTGAGTAAACTATTCCTGGTTACCTGTCTAGGGACAGGTAACCAGGAATAGTTTACTCTTCTTCGTCCTCATCGAAACCGGCATTGACCTCGTTTTCTTCAGCAAAATACTCGTCGCTATAGAAGCCGACATCTTTCCCCACGTATACACTGACGAGGAAGTCATCACGTGGCATATCAGCAGAGAGCACGAGGTCTTCATCAATCTGCTCAATAAGCTTGGTTAAATCAGCCTCTTCAAGTTCTCGCTCTAAAATAAGCGTCCCATGAACCGCGGTGGTGGTAAAGTGGATATCAACGGTACCGAGGCGGTTATTACTCTGCGAGCTATTTCCTTGCATGATATAGTACCCTTCCGAGTAGGGCGTACGAAAATGCCGTTCGAAGCGAATATCATCCATAAACGTATTGTGTCAGCGCAGCCAGGTGCAATGCACTGTCAGTATGCCTGCTGCGCCCTCCTTTCTCTTCATCAGGGTTTAGCATTGTGCATATTATACCATATATTGCCGCTGATCACGCTACAAATTGGAATGATGAACGCATGCTAGAGAATACAAGTTGATCTTCCTGGGCATACGTGATCTGAGGTGCTAATAGTAGCATCGTGAAAAGATGTTGATTATGAACCGTTACTATTACTGTCTCGGTATAGCTTGCTCCACCTTCTAGCACACTTCCCTGGATCTGCTGCCACGACGCGCCTGCAAAAGAGAGCGGAGAACCATTTTTTTGTCCTGTCATACCCAGCTGGCTTGCTTCCCGCTGCAGGTACTGGCCCAGGTCTCCTCCATTAGCAACCCCAACGACAATGTTCACCTGTGCAGTATGACTACTATCATAAAAATGTGTTGTCGCTTTCCCTTGATCTACCTGGAACCTCCAACCACCTGGATAAAGCAGCGAGAAGCCGAGCCTGGTATCCTTAAAATTCTGCTGAGTTTGGGTAATGCCGGGCACAGAAAAAGGTTGCCATACAACAACCCACGCTCCTACACCGCCAACAAGTATGAGCAACAAGAGTGAAACCAGTACAAGCGGCTTACGACTCTTACGGTGAGGCTTCGGGGGCACGGATACCTGCGGAGGAGGCGTCTGGCGCGTATCCTGTGCTGGGACTATGCCTGGAGAATAGGTAAAAGCAGGAGAAATACCTGAGCGCTCCTGCAATATAGAGCGAGAATTCGAAGGTGTATACGCAGGGACCCCAGGGACAGCAGGGACACTCTGGTGAACCGGACGATCGCGAGTTGGATGCTCTATCGCTCTGCTCTGCTGTCGTGGTTGCTCCCATCGTTGTTGTTGACCGGGATCTTTTACCGGCTGAGACACGGGATTCACCCTTGGAGCCGTTGAGAGGGGCACTGTATTCAATTGCTCCACTGCGTCAAAACGAGCCGTTGGCATTTTGCTGGCAGGTGAAGATACCTCAAGTTTATCAACAAGCTTGCTCCCAGAACTGGCATTCAGCGGTCTGGTCGGTACATCCCCAATAGTGTCTTGCTCTTCATTCTGCGCAGGCATCAATTTTTCTGGTGAAGTAGCAGCGCTAACCGGCTCTTCTTGCTCCCAGACTTTGACATGTAGTTCACGTACCGCTGGGCTAGCTTGATGTACTGGCTCGGGAACAGGGAAATCCAATTGCAAAGTTGAAGAAGGATCGCTGCCCTTTTTAGAGTGTTTTTCCAGGCCATCCGCTTTCACAACATCGACAGCGAACGGGTTTTCAGGACGATCTCTGTCCATCCCATTTGATGGCGCTTCACTTTGATTGTGAAACTGATTATCGAGCTGACTCATCCAGGAAGGTGGTTCACTGGGGGCTGAATAGCGCGCTGGACGGGATGGAGAATGCTGTGCGATCTGCTCAGACTTGACAACCCTGGTACTGCCATTTTGTCCATCAGCAGGTACCGCAGGAGGGGCTGGGGGCACAAATTTGGAACTGAACGGATGGGAAGGAGCAAGAGTTCCACAGTTATTACAATAACGAGCAGCGTCTTTTAAGGTTGTCCCACAGTGTGTACAGAGCGTCGCCACGAAACCTCTCCTACATAGTCAATACTTCTCATACACCTAACGGTATCCTATCCCATGTATCCCGTCAAGTGGAAGGGCTAAAAATAGTACGTATAGCTTACTTCAATCTCAAAAGAGTTTCACGCTCGGCAGGGGTCTCAAAGACCTGCTGGTTTTTTACAATCTCAACCAGCTTTTTGCGGCCCTTGGGGCTACCGATCATGAGAACGCCCACAAGCTTATTTTCCCGGAAGAATAGCTTGCGGTAGTTTTCATTACCCTTCTCGCCAGGTTCACGTAGAGCAATACTTTTCAACTCAGGGTTATTCGCTTCCGCCGTTCCAACGACGGCAATGTTCACATCGAAAAGCGGGCTGGTGTAGGTGGGTACATCAACATATGCCTGGCGCTCGCCGGCCATATTTACCCCGGCGATACGGCCATGGGCCATCGCGTTATCCCATGTACCCATGGTATGATGTTCGTCCACCGTCAGGTCAAAGAATTCAGCTATGTCCCCGGCCGCATATACGTCCGGGACATTCGTTTCCAGATATTCATTGACGACAAGACCTTGCCGGACTTCGATAGGCGTTGTTTCCAAAAACTGTGTGTTCAGGGTAATGCCCAAACCGACCCCGATCATATCGGTCTGTATCTCGCGACCCTTCTTTGTCTTTACATAACCAGGCACGCCATTATTTGGAACGACGCATTCAATCTCATCTCCGTGTATGACCTCGACGCCAAATTTCTTGGCAATATTATCCACGACTTCGCCACCTTCAGGATCCAGCGAGCTACGTAACCAGTAAGGGCCGCGCATGAGCCAGGTGGTGTTGAGTTTCCGCACGGCGAAGCCATCGCACAACTCATAGGAAATAAAGCTCCCACCATAAGCAAGCGCGGTACGCGACTCAAGCATACGCTCGATAATGGTCTTTGTGTCATCCAGCGTTACAAAGTTATAAATATGTTTGAGGTCTTTTGCCCCTGGCACACGCAGCGGGTTAGCCCAGCCGCCAGTTGCTACAAGCAGGGCATCATAAGGGAAAATTTGCCCTTTATCAGTCACAACCGCATGTTCATCGGTGTTCACGTCTGTTACGAAAGTTTCTGTATGGAGTTGAATATTTCTCTGTTCGTGCCAGGCAAAGTCACGGATCATGACCCTTTGCTCAGTAATTACGCCTTGTAAGAAGCGAGGAAGGGAGACTCGGTTATACAGCGGGTGGGGTTCGTTGGTAAATAACTGAATGCTACAATTTGGATCATTCTTACGCAGAGTTTCGGCCGCCGTTGTCCCTGCAACCCCATTGCCTATAATCACATATCGTCTATCATGCGTCGTCAAATTGTATTCTCCTTGTTCGCCGGGTCCATTTTACCTGATTGGATACGAGGGAATTCTAGCACAGTTTTGGGGAGAACGCTATAGCTCAGGAATCCCTCATGGTTAACCTCCAAAGAAGGTCAGAGATGTCTGGTAAAGTAGATACACATTGAGAACGACTATCAGCCCGACAACGATGGTAATGATTAGCGTTGTAATACGATGGTTGACCAGGGTGCCCATGAGGTCACGTCGCCGTGTGAACATGACCAGTGGAAATCACGGCCAGGGCTGGAATCATAGTTACCAGACGACGCAGCCAGATGGGAATCTGGCGGCGGAGAAATCCCTGCATTATCACTTGACCGGCCATGGTACCCACCGTCGACGAAGAGAGCCCCGAAGCCAACAATGAAATGGCAAAGATAGTGCTCGCAGCATTGCCAAGCAGTGGCTGTAAAGTGCGGTACGCATCATTAATAGTTGCAATTGTGGTCAGGCCATGCTGAAAGAACGTTGCCGAGGCCATAACCAGCATAAACAGGTTGACCAGGCCCGCCAGGGTCATAGCAATGATCACATCAAGCAACTCGAAGCGGAAAAGGCGACGTTTCTGTTGCTCATCTGGCGTTTTGATGCGGTGCTGAGTCAGTGAGGAATGTAGAAAGATAACGTGCGGCATTACAGTCGCACCTAAAATCCCGACCGCAAGCAGAACACTCTCAGTTCCCCCAAACTGCGGCACCACTGAATGATAGGCGATCTGGCCCCAGTCTGGACGATCGAGAAAAGTTTCTATCAAGTATGAGGCAGCAACTACTCCTACAAGGGCCATAATCACTGCCTCAAGCGGTCGAAAGCCACGCCCCTCCAGGCCCAAAATGATAAAGGTTGTAATACCGGTCAGAATACCGGCCGCCAGTAGTGGTATGTGAAAGAGCAAATTAAAGCCGATTGCTGCACCCAGAAACTCAGCAAGGTCGGTAGCCATTGCTATAATCTCTGTAAGCCCCCACATCCCCCAAACGAGAGGCCGGGGGAATTGCTCCCGGCACATTTCAGCAAGATTCATACCAGTTGCAATCCCTAGCTTGGCCGATAAAGTCTGAATCAGCATAGCCATGAGATTACTTGCAATGATAACCCAGACCAGCATATAGCCGAACTGGGCACCGGCTTGAATATTTGTAGCAAAATTGCCAGGGTCGATGTAAGCTACACAGGCAATGAAAGCTGGACCCAGGAAAGGAAGAATACGAGCTAAAATTCCCCGCTTGCTTTTCCCCTGGAGAACATCGCGTGCAGCTTCAACAGTGGCGACATCGCCAGGGCGCAGACTATCGACGTGGCGCTGCGGTTTAATTATTTGCTTCTGGTCGCTTGATTTTACTAAGAACGCCATACAAACACTCCTGTGTCAGCATATATTCTATCTACTCGTCATTTTTCTGTTTCTGGCGAGGTTACGATAATCTGCTCAGCTAGCTCTGCTCCAAGCATACGTTCTACCTGCTGTGCCATTTCACCTACGAGTACACGCAAAGGCCCACCAAAAGGTGCTCGTTCGACCACCTGCACACGTGTCTCTGGATATAAACCCAGTTGCCCCAGGTAGCATAATTTTTCGGGGTTCTGGTCGCTGACACGCAGGATAAGTGCGGCCTGACCTTCTGATAACTGGGTCAGCGTGCATCCTTTACGGACAGACATAACTCCGTCCTTGCTCGGGATGGGGTCCCCGTGGGGGTCAACCGTGGGGTAACCCAATAAAGCATCCAGCTTATCTTCAAACTCTTCAGAGATGACGTGCTCTAACTTGTCGGCTTCATCATGCACTTTATCCCAGCTATAACCCAGCTCGCGCGCTAAGTAGAGTTCGAGTAAACGATGATGGCGGATAACTTCCATCGCCTTGCGCTCACCCAGAGGTGTCAGTCGCACCCCTCGATAAGGCGTATGCTCTACCCAACCGGCTTCCGCAAAATCTTTGAAGAGCATAGTTACGGTAGCATCACTCACGCCCAATTGCTCGTGCACTGCTGAAGTTGTAACCTTCTGCCCCCGTTCCTGCATGGCATAGATAACTTTCAAGCAGTCGCTGATGCGGGGAGCCAGTTCTTGAATTGATTCTTGAATTGATTTATGCATCGTTTACTCCTTCCTAAAGACATTTTTTAGCTCTCTAAAAAATAATATACCATAAAGTTAAAAATATATCAAGTGGTCAAAAAAATCAGGCTTCAGCCAATAAAAAAATGAACACGTTATTTTGTGTCCATTTGTAACCATTGAGGAGTTTTCGCCGCCTATGGCGGCTCGCCTATTAATGTGTGAGTGGCGGACTTTGCAGCCTGCAGCTGCAAAGTCCGCCACTCACACAAACCACTTCGAACTGCCGCAGACACTACCTTTCGACCCTGCTGAGCGAAGCTAGACGCGCCAGCGGCGTTGCAGGGTCGCATTTCAAGGCAGTGAGGAGTCAAGAAGAGGGCACCTGCATAGTTAGTCACTTTCAGGCAGGTTATAGATCTTCTCAAACTTGCTGTTCAGGTAGCGCGTGAAGTACTCAGGATTGGGCACTTCTCCGGTAACCCGCTGCATAAGTTCCTCGGGTAGATAGATTGCTCCAACAGTGTACATATGCTCACGCAACCATGTCAGGATGAACGCAGTATCACCAGATGCTAAGCGTGAATCAAAGTCTGGAAATGCAGCCTTGAGGGTATGGAAAATCTGAGCAGCAAAGAGGTTGCCCAGTGTGTATGTCGGGAAGTAGCCGAAACCGCTTGTCCAGTGAATATCTTGCAGCACTCCCTGAGCGTCATTGGCAGGTTCAACGCCGAGATATTCTCGATATTTTGCGTTCCAGAGACCCGGCAGTGACTCAACAGCAACATCTCCGTTAATAAGAGCCTTCTCTAGCTCGAAGCGCACAATAATATGCAGGTTATAGGTCACCTCATCTGCTTCGATACGTATCAGGCTGGGCTGGACTTTGTTTAGAGCGCGGACAAAGGTGGCAACATCCACCTGGGCAAATTGCTCTGGAAACGCTTCTCGTACAGCGCTATATTGACCCTGCCAGTATGGCTCAGAACGTCCAATGGAATTCTCCCAGAGACGGGACTGGGACTCGTGGGCTCCCATCGAAGCACCGCCAGCAACGGGTGTACGCACAAGTGTTGGCGCTGAACCCTGCTCGTAAAGTGCATGGCCTCCTTCGTGAATAGCCGCCATGACTGAGGGCTGGAGATAGTGCTTATCGGGGTGAACAGTGAGACGCACATCAAACGGGCTACCAAAGCTCGTGGTAAATGGATGTGGTGATTGGGCAACCTGACCCCGTGAGAAGTCGTATCCCATATCACGCAGCACACGCTCACTCAGTACTATCTGTTGAGCTACCGGGAACTCACCCTCCAGGCAAGAGGCATCTATCACGTTGCCACTGGCTTCGATGCGTTGGAGCAGTCTCTTACTCGTCTCACGCACAGGCTTAAACAAAGCATCTAGCTTGCGGGTCGTCATTCCCGGTTCATACTCATCCAGGAGCGCGTCGTAACGGGTCTCGACGAAGCCCAGTCTATCAGCAACTTCACGTTCTAAGGCGACCGTGCGGCTAAGCCAGGGTGCAAAACTAGCAAAATCATTATTTTCCCTGGCACGTCGCCATGCGTCAAAGCTTCCAGCTTGCACCCGTGCTATCTCCTCGACAAGTTTGCGCGGCAATTTTGTCCCCCGCTCGTAACCACGAAGAGCCTCACGCACCAGGCCACGGTCGGCGTCAGAGAAAGAATCCTGCTGAACTGTCTGGCGTAGTTGGCCTAGCAGGTCCCCCAAACGGCTCGAGGTCCAGCGTTCGTGCAACACTCCCTGAATTGTTGCCATCTGGAAGCCTCGTACCTGGGTAGCGCCTGCAGGCATGGCTGTATTCTGATCCCATTCAGCAATGCTCCCCAGAGCTGACAGGTCTGCTATTTCATGCATCAAGTCTAGCAATTCATTGATACGTGCATCGCTATATGTAAATTCTGGTACTGTTTTATTATCTTGTTTTAACATAGCTGCTTCTCGTGTTCTCCTATCTTTAGTGCAACGTGCGCGGACAGACAAAAACAATACCTATCTTGTACGCGCAAGTATGCCTCATAGTATACAGGAAAGGGCAAGCCCAGCCACTACATTTTATACCACCATACGTGAAATGTAGTGGCTGGGCTCTGCGCAGCCACCCCAGCCAGGCCCCACATCCCGGCATCAATCAATGGGCCAGGCCCCATGCCCCGGTATCAATGGGCCGGGCGCAGCGCAGCTACAATCATCGCCACCACGCTCAAAGCGAAGGATACGTAAAAGGCCAGGTGTACCCCATGCAGGAAGAGGGCCAGAGCTGCAGGGAACTGGCTCATCCCACCGCCATAGATGAAGACCTGCATCATCGCCGCCATGGGGACCGCACTCAAGGCGAGTGGGAAGACAATGGCAATGCTGAGCATCTGGCCGGTATTATTCAGCATACTGAGAATACCTGCCGCCGCACCTCGCGTATGTGGCTCAACCGAACTCATTATGGCGTTGGTATTGGGCGAGACAAAGAAGCCGGACCCGCCACCCATTAATGCCATGTACCCGGCGAGAACCCAGTATGGTGTCGAGGGGCCAATAGAGGTAAGCCCCAGCAACCCCAGCGAAGAGATGCCCAGGCCAATAGGGGCCAGCAGCCGTGAACCAACACGGTCCGAGAGCCGTCCACTCAAGGGACCAATCAACATAAAAGCCGCTCCAAATGGAGTCAGCAGGAGACCTGCCGTTAAGGGATCTTTGCCATATGGGCCTTGCAGAAAGAATATCAGGAGAAACAGCACCGCACCGCGGGCAATACCATTAAGCAGGCCGCTCAGATTTGCCAGTGCGAAGAGACGATCGCGGAAGAGACGCAGTTGGACGATTGGCTCTTTGATACGGGGCTCAATGACGGCAAACAGGATCAAACCGATAATGCCTACCACAAAAATGGTATAGGTGATCCATGGGGCAAGCAGAGGAAATGCTAGCAGGCTTAACCCGAGTAAGCTTCCCGTCAAGCCCACAGTAAGCGTTATGCTGCCAAACCAATCAATATGTTGATGTCCAATAGGCCGGACAGGTTCGCGCAGACGCCAGATCCCCCACACTACGCCAAAGATGGCAAACGGGACATTGAATAAGAAGACCCAGCGCCACGACCACTCGGTGAGTAGACCGCCAATGATCGGTCCTACCAGGAAGCCGGCCGCGCCCGCAATCTGATTGATGCCCAGGCCAAGTCCTACCTGTCCCTTACGGAATGCATCGGTCACGATAGCGGTACTATTTGTGACGAGCAGTGCGCCGCCAATACCCTGAATCACCCGCCCCACGATCAAGTCGCCGCCGTGAAATTGTGGCTGCGCCAGGCCCGCAACGAGCGATCCCAGTGCAAACATCACAAAACCACTGTTATAGAGACGCTTGCGTCCCCATATGTCGGCCAGGCGTCCAATAACCGGGGTCAAAACAGTCGTGATCAGCAGATACCCTATCAACACCCACATGATCGTAAAAAAAGTAGTATGGAGTTCGGTCAGGATATTAGGTAGTGCAATCAACAGAGCCGAACCTTGTATCGAAGCCAGCAAGGCGCCAACGGTGGTAACAGAGAGTGCCGTCCATTGATAACCATTTTGCTGCTCCGCCTCAGCCTGTTTAGATAGGTCGTCCTGTCGAATATTGTCAATTGGAACATCAGAAGAGAAACGTGAAGATCGCATAAACATCTTTCCAGAGAACGCTCTCCTTCTTGCTGTGCCACCAGCCCGACAGAGGTGAGCCTACAGAACAGTGTTGCACATCGCCATCACTATGACAAGCAAGTCGGTAGCCAGGGTCGTCACAGAGATAGCGATCAGTACAGTACTTCATGGTTCCGCCTCAACCAGGTGGCGAAGCGCGGGTAGTGCAGCACGCAGCGCACGCTGCTCGTCACAGCTGAGCCGCTCCATCCGCTGCTGAAGCGAAGCAAGACGGGCGCGGTCAAAGACGATGACAGCCGAGCACCCCTTCTCTGTCGGTTTCACCCATACCGTGCGCCAATCGGTATCATCACGACTGCGCTCTACATACCCCTGCGCCAGCAGGCGCTTGACCATGGCGGTCACAGTGGATGGAGCTACGGCCAGGTGCTCGGCAAGTTCTTGCATCATGCAGCGCTCATGCTCGACGAGCACTCGCAAGAGCGTGATTTGTCCTGGCGTGGCCCGCAGTTCCGATACATCTTGCCAACCAGGCCCGGCGCCAGGAGAGTCGGCATCCAATGGCAGGTCTGTATGTATACGCCGCAGCATCTCAGGAACGATCTTGAGCAAGGCCATCGCTACGTCTGTATCGTGCTGTACCGGTTCTCGGACCATTTAGAATAACCTTCTTACTCTCACTTCGATAATCTAAATATATGATATGCGAAATATATAAAAAAAGCAAGGGAATTGGACTGACATTTCATAGAGGGCGCGATTCATCGCGTTTCTACGAGTATAGCCATCCCATTGTGCGTAACATTCCCTGCAATGCCTGCGAAGCGTATTCAAACAACTCTGGGCCTGTGAAGCCTCCGAATTGTCCTTCGGAGGCGAGGTGAGGTTCAAGCGAGAGGAATCCATCGTAGCCATCAGCGCGTAGGTGCGCCAGGAGGTCGGGCCAGCGGGTTACGCCCTCGCCTGCTGCGACAACGCGGCCATTCGGGAGGGCGTCTTTGACATGCACCCAGCCCAGCCAGGGGCGTAGGGCTATATAGGCATCAGGGTAGGGGATTTGCCCGCATTGAATGAAATTCGCGGGATCGAGTACGAAGCGGAAGTGACTGTCTTCGCAGCTTTGCATGAGATCGACGCAGCGGTCGATCGTATCGCCGTAGATGCCCTTTTCGTTCTCGTGCAGCAGAGTGATGCCCGATGCTCGCGCTCGTTCGATCATAGTCCGCAGGCGCCGTACCACCGCGTCTCGAAATTGGTCAAGGTGCATTGTCCTTCCTGCCGCGGGAGGGTAAAACGAAAAAATGCGTATATAGGGCGTCTCAAAGAGGTGCGCGATTGCAATTGCACGTTCAAAACGCTGCAAGTGTTCGTCAAAGTCGCTGTCGATGGGCACCTTGCCGATAGGTGAACCTATGGCGGCAACGTGAATACCGTGGCCGTTCAGGATATCCTTGATATCGCTGATCTGCTCTTTGCTCAGGTCAAGCACGGATGTGTTCCAGACTTCTCTCAGATCGAGGTGATAGATGTCTTCACGTTTGAGTGCGGCGATTTGCTCGTGCAGATCGGACGATATTTCGTCAGCGAATGCGGATAGACGAATCATAGTAATGTTACCTCCTGGTGTGTGCGGGCCGATTCGTAGATGCCCAGGATAATTTCGACAGGCCGGCGCCCGGCATAGCCATCGACGAGCGGCGTGCGATCCTCGCGAATGGCACGGATCATGTCGGCAATCTGCAAGGCGTGACCGGTCACTGAAAGCGCGGCGGGGTTCTGTGCAGTGCCGCTCTGTTGCTGCATCTCGACTGTCGGCGCCTGTTGTTGAATGCCGTAGCTCCCTACTGCTTCTTTATCGTCGCGTGCAAGGTGCAGGTAGGCCAGGGCATCGTTTTCGATAATGGCCGATCCCTGGTCGCCAAAGATCTCGACGCGAGTAGCGACTCCTGGGTAGGCTCCTGTGGTGGCAGCAATGGTCCCGAGCGCGCCATTGGCAAAACGCAAGACCGCGACAGCCACATCCTCCGTTTCCATATGATGCACCAGTGTATCAGTATAGGCATAAACACTTTTCACAGGACCCATGAACCACTGCAAAAGGTCTATCGAGTGAATGGACTGGTTCATCAATACCCCTCCGCCGTCCAGTTCCCAGGTGCCGCGCCACGCGCCGCTATCGTAGTACTCCTGAGATCTCCACCAGGGAATAACGGCGTTGCCAAGTACCAGTCTCCCGAAAGTCTGCTCGTCTAACAGCTTGCGTACCTGCTGACTGGCGGGGTCGAAGCGGTGCTGGCTGATGACGGCCAGTTTGACGCCTGTCTCCCTTTGCACGCGCAGCATTTCGTCCAGCGCTGCGCGCCGAATCTCCATCGGCTTCTCTACGATGACATGCCGTCCTGAGCGCATGACCTGGCATACATGTTCGCCATGCTTGCCGCTCGGCGTGCAGATGATCACCACGTCCAGCCCTTCTCGCTCCAGCATGGTCGAGAGATCTGTATACGGTGTGGCTCCGTAGCGCGCGGCCAGTGTTTGCGCTCTTTCGGGAATAAGGTCGGCCGCCGATACAAGCACCGCGTCCGGCAGGCGGGAGATAGCCTCCGCGTGAACCGGACCGATGACACCGCAGCCAACCAGTCCAAAACGTAATGGTTCTGTCATGATCTGTAATCCTTACTTGCCCTGTAGAGCATCACTCCTGTCTCTTAGATGATACTAAACAGCTCCTATGGCTTTCAAGGTGAAGCGTACTGCAGCACAAGGCTTCGCAAACAGTGGGGTCAATAGTCCCGAGCAGGCAGAGGCAGAGCCTCTGCCGCATCCCTTTTGCAGTTGTTGGGCGAAGAATAAAGGGGAGTGCAGAGGGGACGAAGTCCCTTCTGCCGGGGTCTGGGGTGCCCCCAGCTTTTCCACCCAAATCCCCCTCAAGGATGCAGAGCCAGTGAAAGGAGGTATTGCGTGTTCAGTTGAATAGGTTTATTATTCTTAATACCTTGCTATGCGTACTCAGAAACTGAAGGTTAACTTTTATCGTGTCTATACAAGGGTTACGTATTCTCGCTTGCATGGTATATCGTTCTTTCCAACACAAAACCTTCCTCTAATGGGCTCACTTTAGAGAGCCACATTGACAGAAATGAACTGGAGGTTACCCAAATGGCAGATAACGGCCATTTCCTTCTCCTCATGAAAGGGGCAACGCCGTGGAATCAATGGAGACAAGAACATACTGAAGTCCAGCCCGACCTTTGCGGGATCGACCTCACCAACGCCAACCTCAGGGGAGCAGACCTCACCAAAGCAGACCTCAGATGGACAGACCTCACCAAAGCAGACCTCACTGAGGCCAACCTCACGGAAGCGTTCCTGGCCGAGGCTAACCTCATTATGACCAATCTCAGCAAGGCCAACCTCACCAGGGCAGACCTTCTGAGAGCGAGCCTCTTTGGCGCAGACCTCAGGGGAGCAGTTCTCAGGAAAGCCAATCTCACTGAAGCAGACCTTTGCGAGGCAGACCTCAGGGGAGCCGATCTCAGGGAAGCCAATCTCTACCGCGCAGACTTCAGGAGAGCCGATCTCAGGGAAACTAACTATATCAAAGCTAACTTTTATGGGACAAAACTCATCGGGGCAATTTTCAGTGATGCAGACGTGGTGCATAAAGATGACTAGCTAGCCTTTTACTCGAGGATGCAGACCCTGATGATTATATAGTATCCAAATAAGCCGGAAAAAGGATAAACGTGATATGCAATCTAACGAAATATTCCAGCATATTCCTGTGCGTTGGGGAGTGCTTAGTGCCGCTAACATCGCTGTCAAACGGGTAGCTCCTGCCATTGCTGCATCCTCCAATGGACGCTTAGTGGCTATAGGGAGCCGTAACCCGCAGCGGGCCGAGGAGTTATTTGCCTTCGCCCCTGAGGTAATTATTTATGGTGACTATGAGAGCGTCGTCAATGACCCTGAAATTGAGGCGATCTACATCCCCCTGCCGAACAGTCTGCACGCGGAATGGACAATCAAAGCGCTACAAGCAGGCAAGCATGTGTTGTGCGAAAAGCCTCTTGCCGTCACTGCTGAGCAGGGTGTAACGATGGTGCAGGCAGCGCGTGAAAACGGCATGTTATTGATGGAAGCCTTTATGTATCGTTTCCATCCACAGACGATATGGGCCTTGGAGCAGATTGCCAATGGCCGCATTGGCAATGTCAAGTTAATACATTCCTCGTTCTCATTCAACGTCGGTTCGCGTCCCCACGATATTCGCTTACAAGCGGACTTAGCAGGCGGCTCCCTCATGGATGTAGGATGTTACCCGGTCAATCTCTGCCGGGCCATATATGGTCGTACACCTATTGCTGTAGGCGCTCGCGTTTATACTCCTGCTATGGGCGAAGTGGAACGTTTTGCATCTGCCGTTCTTGACTTTGATGATGGTTGCTTTGGTCTCATCGACTCAAGCTTTGAACTACCGACGCGCCAGGTAGCAGAGATCATCGGAGAAGCCGGGACGATTACCGTCCCGTTGCCATTTACACCTGGGCATATCGAAGCGATGGTTATTCTCGCCCTGGAAGGGCAGACGATTCATCAACGCTTCTCACCGGTTGACCATTTCCGGCTCGAGGTGGAACATTTCTCGGCATGTATCCGCTACGGACATCAACCCCTTCTCAGCCTGGAAGAAACGATAGAGAACCTGGCAACGATCGAGGCTATTTATCAATCTGCCGGTTATCGCTGGCCCATACAATAAGGAAACTCATTACCAAACCTTTAGCTTTGCTCAGGGAAGCACGACAGCGCGTAACGCAGGAGATATAAAACATGGCAAACATTGAATTCGGCCTCATGCTGCAACCAAAGCCACTGGATTTTCCAGCAAGAGAACTCTTTGATTACAATCGCCGCTTAATCCGCGCGCTTGCACCGGGATTCACTACTCTATGGGCCGAAGATCACTTGCAGTTGGGAGAAATTGCCACGATAGAGTGTCTCACTACTCTCGCTTATTTCGCAGCCGAATTCCCTGCTTTCCGCGTGGGGTCACTCGTCATGAGCCAGGGCTACCGCAACCCCGCGCTGCTGGCAAAAATGGCTGCCAACCTGCAATTTATCTCGGGCGGTCGACTGATTCTTGGACTGGGAGCAGGCTGGAAAGAGGACGAGTACCGCGCCTATGGCTATCCATTCCCGGATGCCAGGACGCGGACGGAAGAGTTAGAAGAGGCCATCATTATTATCAAGTCGATGTGGACTTCGCAGCCAGCTACTTTTGTTGGCAAGCACTATCAAATTCACGATGCCTATTGTGAGCCGCCGCCTTCACCCATTATTCCCCTGCTCATCGGCGGCGGCGGCGAACTGCGCACCCTCGGCATAGTGGCGCGCTATGCCGATTGGTACAACTTCAATTCCTGCACCGTTGAAGAGTATGCTCATAAAGTCTCCGTTCTCAAGCAACATTGTGACAGGGTAGGACGGAATCCGGCGGAAATCAAGCTGACCTATCTGGGAACGGTCAGCGTCGCAGAGGACCCGGCAAAAGTAGTACGCAGTTCTGAAAAACATTTTGTGGCAGGCACCAGCGCAGAGGTTATCCACGAACTGGAGCAATTCTGTAAGGTTGGCGTGACGCATTTTATGTTCCGCTTCCTGGATATCGAGACCCTGGAGCATTTTGGAAAGACAGTAGTACCCCATTTTACCTGATCTGAAGTAATATATGAATTACTTACGATCGCTCTCTTTCTCCAATTTGCGCGCCAGAATGACTCCCGTATTCAGCCCAACCGTGTGCAGTCCCCCAAAAAATCGAGCATGCTCGATCTTCATACATCTATCCTGTACCACAGTCAGCCCAGCCTCCTGGGCTTTTCTGGCGGCTGCGTCGTTGCGGATGCCCATCTGCAACCACAATACCTTGGCTCCAACGGCGATGGCTTCTTCGGCAATGGGAGGGACATTCTCGGCCCGGCGAAAGACATCCACGACCTCGATCTGTTCTCCTGCCTCTTTCGCCTCTGTCAGTGTGGCATAGACACGCTTACCCAGCAATGTCTGACCGGCGTAGCGCGGATTGATGGGAATAATGTCGTAGCCCTCGGCCTGCAGGTAGATAGCAACGAAATGGCTGGGGCGATAGGGGTCAGCCGAAACACCGACGATGGCAACATGCCGGTATTGCTGTAAGAGTTGGAGGCGATCATACATATCGGGCGCCGCTGAAGTTGTGGCCATACTATTTATCCTTCATCTAGTAGTTCACCAAGAAAACGGGTACCCATTTCTATGCGAACAAAGATTTCTCACATATTTCATATCACGCACCTCTTGTACTTGCCCGTAATGCCTGGTCCAGATCCCAGAGGATATCCTCGATGTTCTCAATGCCTACCGAGAGGCGAATAAGATCAGGAGTAACGCCACCGGCTAACTGGTCTACTTCTGAAAGCTGCTGGTGTGTGGTGCTGGCCGGATGAATAATGAGACTGCGGGCATCACCGACGTTGGCCAGGTGCGAGAACAGGCGTACGCTATTGATAACCTTCTTTCCAGCCTCGTAGCCACCTTTGACGCCGAAGGTAAAGATCGAGCCAGCGCCGCGAGGTAAGTAGCGTTTAGCCAGGGCATAGGACGGGTCGTCAGGCAGGCCAGGGTAACGTACCCAGCTGACAGCCGGGTGCTCTTGTAAGAACTGGGCAACCTGCAGCGCGTTCTGGCAGTGCCTTTCCATACGCAGTGAGAGCGTCTCCAACCCCTGTAGCAGCAGAAACGCGTTGAATGGACTGAGGCAGCCGCCCGTGTCACGCACTGTCTCCACCCTGGCTTTCATGACGAAGGCAAAGTCACCGAACGTTTCATAAAAACGCACCCCGTGATAGCCGGGCGAAGGATCCACGATATGGGGGAAGTTGCCGTTATCCCAGGGAAATTTGCCGGATTCGATGAAGACGCCCGCGATCGAATTGCCATGGCCCCCAATGAACTTGGTTGCCGAATGCACGATAATGTCGGCCCCATGCTCAAAGGGCCGGCACAAATAGGGCGTGGCAAAGGTGTTATCGATGATGAGAGGCAGGCCGGCTTCATGGGCAATGCCGGCAACGGCTCGTATGTCGAGCACGTCTCCACGTGGGTTGCCTATCGTTTCGCCGTAGAAGGCACGTGTGCGAGGTGTGAGTGCACGGCGGTAGTTTTCGGGATCGGTACTATCTACAAAAATGGTGTTGACGCCCCAGGTGCGCAGGGTCAGGTCAAACTGAGTATGCGTCCCACCGTAGAGGCTGCTGGAGGAGACTATTTCATCGCCAGGACGCAACAGGGTCATCATGACAGCCATCTGAGCCGCCATGCCCGAGGCAGTGGCTACCGCTCCTGTACCACCTTCCAGGGCCGCGATGCGCTCTTCAAAGGCGGCGGTGGTGGGGTTCATGATGCGTGTATAGATGTTGCCGAAACGCTGCAAGGCAAGCCAAAGATGTGATCGCTGTCGATTTCTGGCATGCTGTACTGCTCCTCTGCTAGAAAGGATAATCAACCCTCCACCTGTGGTTGATAGGGGCCGGTAATATGCTCGAAGCGAGGGCGGTATCGAGTGGTATGATAGTCGGCAGGATCCACGCGCCGCGCAGGCAGGTTTTTACCGGGTATGTCAGTAGAAATAAACGCGCCGCCGCGGTGTGCCGCCATGATACCATGAGTGCCCGACTCAACCTGGCTCATAACCACGTTGGCATAGTAGATGGCCATGTGCTTATCATTCACTTCCGGTTCGCCACTGCGCAGGAAATAGGTCAGGTCAACCGGCAGAAAGCGGATACCTGGGAGGCGTTCAGCAAGCTGATCGGCCAGGAACTCAGCGACATTGACCTTCTTGCGGTGCCCATAGGCATCGGCAGGACCAACTTCTGGTACGGGTACACCCAGGTTGGCTCCCTCTGAGAGTACCACCGTCGAATAGTTTTGCGGATTCTGGCGGTCATTGACGATCAGGTTGGCCAGGGTGTCGATATTTGCGGGTACTTCGGGAATCAGCAGGCGATCGGTCCAGGCGGCAATAGCCGTCTCGAGTGCCGTGAAGCCTGCATCGCGCCCAAACATGCGGAAAAGCACCGTCTCGCTGTGTGATCCTGCTGTGGAGCGCATGCGATTGATAAACTCTGTCGCCCGGCTAATTGCCGTTTGGAAGCCGATGCAGTAGTCGGTCCCCGGCACATCATTATCCATCGTTTTGGGGATACCCCAGATGGGTACGCCTCTGCCAGCTAGAATGGCTCCATAACTCAACGTATCATCTCCGCCGATCACGACCAGGCCATCCAGTTCAAGAAAGTCTATATTCGCCAGTACCTCATCGGTAAGATCAACTCGATCATCTGGCACGTGACCAACACCATGAGCCGCCAGGTGTGGTGGTAAATCGCCCACCCGTACACGCGCCGGATTGGTACGTGTAGATTGTAGAATTGTGCCACCCTCTCTATCAATAGCACGTGTACTTAACCGGGTTAAGGGCATCAAGTAGCTACCCTTCCATGTACCGGGTTCCTCAGGACGGAAAATGAGGGCGTCGCGATTGCGCGACCGGTCAAGGTAGGTAATGCCTTCCCATCCAGCTCGCAGACCAATAACGCGGATATCCATAGTTTCTGCACGATAGACCACTGCTTTTATCGCCGGGTTCAATCCTGGAACGTCTCCTCCGCCTGTCATGACGCCCAACGCACGCACAGGTCTTGATATTTGTCCTGGCATAATAGTCCTCTCTTTATTAATATTCAGAGTGCACTTATATGATATAACATTTGATGAAGGTCTCAAAAATTTGAAAGCCATTGAAAGGAAATTCAGTAATGAGCAGTAAATTGAAACTTGGTTACAAGGCATCGGCCGAGCAGTTTGGTCCCCGGCCACTCCTGAACTTTGCAGTGGAGGCCGAGGCTTGTGGCTTCGATAGCGTCTGGATAAGCGACCATTTTCAGCCGTGGCGGCACACCAATGGGCACGCGCCCTTCGCCTTGTCCTGGCTGGGTGCAGCTGGAGAGCGAACCCAACGTGTCCTTCTGGGCACAAGCGTTCTCACCCCCACTTTCCGCTACCAGCCTGCTGTAGTCGCCCAGGCCTTTGGAACATTAGCTGTCCTGAACCCTGGCCGGATGATCCTGGGCGTTGGCTCGGGTGAATCGCTTAACGAGGTACCAGTGACAGCTACAGAATGGCCATCACCCAGGGAGCGCCTGGCCCGGCTCCGCGAGGCTGTTGAGCTTATTCGCCTCCTCTTGTCAAAGGATTTCGTCACTTTCGAGGGACAATACTACCGGACCCGCAACGCTACCATCTATGATCGACCCGAACAACCCATTCCCATCTACATCAGTGCCGGTGGTCCCGTTGCCGCTAAGTTCGCAGGGCGCGCCGGTGATGGCTTCATCTGTACCTCTGGCAAAGGCGACGAACTCTACCGGGATAAGCTGCTGCCAGCGGTCGAAGAGGGTGCGAAAGAGGTCGGCCGGGACCCGGCAACCATCGAGCGAACCATCGAGGTCAAAGTATCCTTCGATACCGACCGGGAACGCGCACTCCGCGATACCCGCATCTGGGCCGCGCTAGCGCTACCTGCCGAGGATAAAGCAGGCGTCGAAGATCCGCGCGAAATGGAACGCAGAGCTGAGGCTGTGGCCGACCAGGCACAGGGCCGCTGGCTCGTCTCTGATGACCCGGACGAGCATCTTGAGCAAATCCGGCCCTACATCGAGTTTGGTTTCACTCACCTCATCTTTCACGCTCCAGGAGATGACCAGTCGCGCTTCCTACAACTCTATGCGAAGGATATCCTGCCCCGCATCAGGGAACGCTGGGGCTAGTGGGGACCTCCCGAGTCCTGCTATCACTGCACTTCAGGTCTCTTCTCTTCTTGATTCCTCACTACCTCCGGCAATTCACAAGCATTAGGTGTGAGATGTGGATTTTGCAGCCTGCGGCTGCAAAATCCACATCTCACACCTAGATAGGCGAGCCGCCTACGGCGGCGAGAAGTCCTGAATAGTTACACAAGACAAATGACATTTAGCCTGAATTTGTGCTACACTTTGCTAGAGCGCTATGTGCCAGGCAAAAAAATGTCCTCCAGCAGATCGATATTTTGGGTGCATGCTATCCAACGAATGTTTCAACGCCAGACTAGCGCGAATGATGTTCGTTCGCCCAAAACAGCCAAAGAAATGGCGCAATCTGCGTTCAAACAGATATATGTCGCAGCATAACAAGCAGGGAGTTTAATATGACACAGTTAGTAAATAAGACAAAGCAGCACAACACGGTCGGTAAACGCACACGCCGGCAGGATGGTGTCGATAAAGTGAAAGGAAGTACACGCTACGCGGGTGACATCTCCATGCCAGGTTTACTGCATGCCCGGCTGGTGCTTAGCCCCTTCGCCCATGCGCGTATCGTCAAGATAGACACTGCCCCAGCCTTAGAAGTTCCTGGGGTCAAAGCTGTTTACACGAGCGAAACGCTTGGCATGGCAAACCGTGATAGCACTTCGCGTTCTCAGGCTCCACTGGCACGAGATGAAGCGTTGTGGTGTGGACATCCTGTCGCTATCGTACTCGCAGAGACAGAGGGTGCCGCTGCTGATGGGGCTGCAGCTGTTGATGTCGATTATGAACCTTTACCGGCTGTGATTGACCCGGTAGCTGCTATGCAGCCAGGTGCGCCCGAGGCTCGCACACGCAAGGAAGGCGAAGTCTCTGAAATCGCGGGTGGCGAAGCCCACGCGGCCGTCTCTAAAGAAGAAGAGGAAGAGCCGGACACGGAAGAACTGTCGGAGAATGTCAGTGATAAAGCTCATTTCCACCTGGGCAATATGGAGGAAGGATGGCGCGAGGCTGAAGTAGTTATAGAGCGCACTTACAACACGAGTTTTGTTCACCAGTCATATATAGAGCCGCAGTCCATTATCGCTGCTCCAAACCTATCGGGCCAGCAATTAACTATCTGGCCTAGCTCCCAGGGCATGTTCGCTGTACGTTCATCCGTCTCAGACGCCCTTAATCTACCCGAACGACAGATTCGTGTAGAGTCTGTGCCGATAGGTGGAGCCTTTGGCGGTAAATTCGGTCTCATAGAGCCGCTGGCCGCCGCCGCTGCTTATGCCGCGCGCAAGCCCGTCCGGCTCGTTTACACCCGCCAGGAAGACCTGCTGGCAGGTAATCCTGCACCACGATCGATCATCACTGTCAAGCTCGGTGCAAAGAGCGACGGCACCCTGGTTGCGATGGAGGCCAGAGTCATCTTTGATACCGGCGCTTATCCTGGTTCGGCTGTCTTCCTGGGGGGCTTAATGCTCGGAAGTATGTATCGCTGCCCCAACGTCGATTTTCGCTGTTATGAAGTGCTGACGAACAAGGTGAGCGTGGGAGCTTACCGTGCCCCTGGCTCCCCGCAGGCCTGCTTTGCCCTGGAGTCAACCGTCGACGAGTTATGCCAGATGTTGGAGCTGGACCCGCTGGCCTTCCGCTTAAAAAATGGCTTCAAGGAGGGTGATCCCACGGTAGACCATCGTACGTGGTCTCGTATCGGTTTGCTTGAGTGCCTGCAAAAAGCACAGGAGCACCCCCTATGGGCAAAACGCATGGAACAGAAGACTGTTCCCGGTGAACTCACGGGCTGGAAGATCGGTACCGGGCTGGCGGCTGGCGGCTGGCCTGGCGGCACTGAACCCGCCGCTGCCGCCTGTCGCCTGGAAAAGGATGGGACAATGACGGTCATCGTTGGCAGCGTTGACCTGACCGGTTCCGACACATCACTGGCTCTCATCGCTGCGGAAGGGCTGGGGATGTCATCCTCGGCGGTGAACGTGGCACACGACAATACCGATACCATGCCCTACAGTGGCGGCACAGGCGGCAGCAAAACTACCTATTCGATGGGGCCGGCCGTCCTTGCCGCGGCGCGAGATGCACGTAACCAGATTCTCTCCATTGCCTCTGAAATGCTAGAGGCGGCAGTAGAAGACCTGGATATCGAAGGCAACAAGGTCGTGGTGCGGGGCACTCCCAGCAAAAGCGTTGCTTTGAGTGAAATTGCTTCAGCATCAATGAGGTTTGCTGGACAGTACGAACCCGTCTATGGACGTGGCCGCGCAGCCATCAAACAGATCTCACCGATGTTTGCCGTGCATGTAGCAAAAGTAGCGGTTGATCCTGAGACGGGCGAGGTACGTGTGCTTGACTACGTGGCCGTACAGGATGTCGGATTTGCCATCAATCCAGCTGAGGTTGAGGGACAAATCTATGGGGGTGTCACCCAGGGTATCGGCTGGGCGCTCTTTGAGGGACTGGTTTATGACGAAAATGGCCAGGCTCTCACCTCTACGCTGATGGATTATGCGCTGCCGCTCAGCAAGGATGTGCCGCATATAACTCCCATTCTTGTTGAAATACCATCCGCACTTGGCCCCTTTGGCGCGAAAGGCGTCGGCGAACCACCTGTCGTGCCTGCCGGTGGAGCCATAGCCAATGCCATCTCCGACGCGGTCGGTACTCATGTGAGGCAATTGCCCATCACACCTGAGCGCGTGTTTGAAGCGATACAGTAACTCCCTTTCAGCTTCTCAAAAGTCACATTGCTCAGCTAAGATGAGCCGCCTGCAGCGGCAAAACAAGGAGAGAAAGAGCGTGGCGCGTCGGGCGGGGCCCGACGCGCCACGCTCTTTCTCTCTTTTGGGGTGGGGTGGGGAACACATTCAGCGACTTCTAAGAAACCGTGAAGACCCTTTAGATCAGAAGTCAGGCAACAGCAAAAATATGATATACTGTAAGGAGAACTTCTACATTTCAACAAGCAAAGCTCTAATGTCGTGTGTCCGTAGTGTTATTTTTCTCTAGAGCACCAGCGGCCACTGATTATGTCGCGCTACCAGGCAATCAACCTTGCCGGCGTACGCACGTAATCTCTGACCCTCAAGGAGCGTGAATGATGACATCTTATGATTCTTCATCTCAAGCCAAAATGGGGGCGCCACCCGATATCCCGCCGTCTGAACAGGCATCTGCTGATGTAGCTCCACCAGTAGGTATAACTCCACCTCAGCTTCTAGCGCAGGATGCGGCCGCCGGTCGTCGCGGCGCGGCATGGCGACTATTGTACTGGATTATGGAAACATTTGCCAGGACAAAGCTGAGGACGCTCTTTCTGCCCGAGTCAGGCATGGAACCGGCACGTGCCGAACACGTCTTATTATCAGGCATGAGTGATAATCGGCCCGGTGTACGCGAGACTGCCGCGCATATCCTGGGCATCGTTGGTAGTCGAGCTGCCACTCCTCAACTGATTGCAGCGCTGCAAGACCCCGTACCTGCTGTAAAAATACAGGCAGCGAAAGCTCTCGGGCGGGTGGGCGGCTCATCGGCAGTGCCCGCTCTACTCAAAGCCCTTCCTGGCTCCGATGAGCAAATGAGTAGTCAGATTTTCACTTCACTGGTGCAATTGGGTCATGCAGCAGTTCCCGCACTCATGGAAGCAAGCACAAGTAATTCAGCCTGGACGCGCTGGCATTGCTTGCGTGCCCTGGGTGAGATTGGTGATGCGCGAGCGCTCCCAGCGCTGGTAAATGCCCTCGAGGACTCAGACCATTCGGTTGCCTGGGTGGGTGCCAAAGGTCTGGTACGCTTTGGCAAACGCGGCATTGCGCCAGTATTACGCCTGCTCACGAAGACTGAAATGACTCCCTGGTTAGTAGAGACAGCTTCTTACGTATTGTCAACCGAGTACCGGAGCAATCCTAGATTGAAACCCTACCTGGAACCTGTTGTTCAGAGTATGCGTGGCGTCGCTTTCCGGGTTGCCACAACCAATGCCGCCCACAAGGCCCTAACCCAGCTCATCGAAGAGGGCTTGATAAAAGCATAGTATTAATCAACTTCCACCATCTCAAGAGAGAACCACTGGCTCTCTCTTGAGATGGTGGAAGTTGATCATAAGTTACTAAATGGTCTGGCCTGGTTTCATCTCGATCATTTCCACTTCACTCAGCCCGAGGGTCTGTAATGCCTCGCGCAGCGCGGCAGGAGTCCCTGTGAGGATGGGAAAGGTGCCATAATGCATGGGAATGACATGGTTTACACCGAGCATACGCACGGCAACGGCAGCCGCTTTAGGGTCCATCGTATAGTAATCACCGATAGGCAGCAAGGCCACATCGGGCTTGTAGAGTTCGCCGATGAGCTGCATATCACTGAAGGCGCAGGTGTCGCCAGCGTGATAGAGCTTGCGGCCATTCTCAAACTTGATTACGAAGCCGCATGGCTCACCAACGTATACGCTATCGTCCACGCTTGAAGAATGGATAGCATGGGTCATTGTGATCCTGATACCCTGTACTTCTACCGTACCGCCTTTGTTCATCCCCACAGTATTTTTTACACCCTTCGACGCGAGCCAGGTCGCTAATTCTACAATAGCAACGCAGGTTGATCCTGTAGCTGTAGCAATGCTGACGGCATCACCGGCATGGTCGGAATGGCCATGGGAGATAAGCATCAGGTCAACGTCATCGATGTGTTTGTACTCATCCGGGCAGGCAGGATTGCCCTGCGTCCAGGGATCGATCAATATGACCTTTCCCTGTGGCGTGGTGATCTTGAATGTGGCGTGTCCCAGCCAGGTAATCTGCACGCCATTCATTTGCATCTTGTGAATTGGCATAAGTTATTCCTCCCTGAAAATACAGTGACTAATGTAATCGATGTACCTTTTACCCTAACACACCCGATGGATAGCGTGGGCGTATTTCTTTACCTTGCGCGAAACGATCAAAAGCAAAATGCTGCATGTCAGCAGGTTTACTGCCCATAAGAATAAGCTGGGCCATCCACTGCCCAACGATTGGTGAGAGCTTGAAGCCATGACCGCTAAAACCTACGGCACAATACAAACCTTCGCAGGCTGCAAGTTGGTCGAGAATGGGATGGTAGTCGGGAGTATCGTCGTAGATACCGGCCCACCCACCACGTGGTACAGCGCGGGCAAGCGCCGGAATGCTTACCCCCGCCATAGTACGAAAATGGGCGATTTCCTCCTCTGAAAGTCCCTGCGCATAATGGTCGGGGTCGCTCGCTGTGAGGACATCCTCGGTCGAACCAACCAGGGTCACTCCTCCCAGGTCTGGCCGCAAATAAATTTGATGTCTTATGTCAAGTCCAACCGCGTGAAAGCCCTGGCGACCGCCAAAATCATTGGGCCGGCGCAGAGCAACCATAGGATGGCGTGTTGGCGTGATCGGTAACGCAATATCCACGGCCTGTGCAAGCCGCCTGCTCCACACATTCGCCGCTAACACCACTATAGGCGCACGTATATCACCCTCTACCGTCCGTACCCCGCTAACACGTCCACCTTGCTTTAAAATATGGGTAACGGCCACTCCCTCACGAATGGTAGCCCCATGGTCGCGAGCACGTTGAGCAAAGGAAAAGGTTGTTGCCATGGGGTCTGTAACGCCCGCGTCAGGTTCGTAACACGCCAGAGCTACTCCCTCCCCATTGTAGCCTGGGGCGACCTCGCTCACCTCGTCGGCAGCGATGAGTTTTGTATTGACGCCCTGCTCCTGCTGCATATGCACATTGGCCCGCAGGGATTCTGCCCCTTGCTCACCCGTCAGGACGATCATGCCCGTCGTTATAAAGCCGCAATCGCCCCCAACAAGATCGGCGAAATGCTGGAAGACGGCAAGGCTATCCTTTGCCATCCGCACAGTGAAATCATTGGAGTAGTGCTGCCGTACGATGGCTCCTGAGCGACCTGTGGTGCCGTTGCAAAGGGCCTGTCGCTCCAATAATACAATGCGTCCCCCTCCTTGCCTGGCAAGATTATAGGCAATGCTGGCGCCCATAACCCCCCCACCAATGATAAGGATATCGGCTGTTTCGCTCATGACTATGGCCCCCTGTAATTCCTTTCAACCAGGTGCACATCTAAGGATATTGATTCTTTCATCAACAGGAGCGTTTTTGCGTCAAGCTTCGTCAGATGGATCATGCAGAAGTCTGCATCCCCTCGTCATCCATCTTGCCCGCTAGAGGGGTGATGATCTTCCTGGTCACCGGAGCAGAGAGCACGATCGAGGTAGTGAGCTGTCCATGTGCTGAGAGTCGGTCGATGATGGCTTCCAGATGCTCGACCGATGAAGCCATGACCTTCATGATAAGTGCATCACTGCCGGTCACACGATTGCATTCAAGAACCTCGGGGATTTCCAGGGCAAAAGCAGTCAAGCGAGTACAGCTGCCTCCAGCAGAGGCGCTCATGCGAATAATGGCTGTGATGGGAAAGCCGACCTTTGCCCTGTCGATTTCAGCATGATAGCCGCTGATAATGCCTGCATCTTCCATTCTTCGAATACGCTCCGCTACTGCAGGTGAAGAGAGCCCCACCCGTAGTCCAAGCTCGCTGTAGGAAAGTCGCGCATTCTGCTGCAGGGCGTGCAGAAGTTGCCAGCCAGTATCATCCAGGAGCTTTTCAATTTCTAAAGTCATGTTGCACCTTCACCTTGCTAAATTAACTTTTTCGGAGAAATACCTTTACTTTTCTCTTTAGTATACCATATTTTGCTGGTATACTTAAACTATGCAAGGAGACGAATTCCGAACTCGTTGCAAACATTGATCTGAAACACAAAGAAAAAGGAGAACATCATGGTCACATTTATTATTCTACTAGCACTGTTTATTATAGTCGATCTGGCAGCCCTGCGTTGGGGCGTTGATAGTACTGATACGCTTGCCAGTTGCGAGTGGGAACGAAGACGGCAGACACAAGAGGCTACTGAGGACCAATTGTTGGTATGCTAACCGACCTGCTCAACGAGGAACCACCCAGGGCGATGTTCACGTGCGTGTGTCCTGAGTGGTTCTTTCTCGTAACTCCAAGAAAGTTCTCTTCCCCTCATTTTCTTCCCGTTCCCAGCACGCCTGGCTTCCGATCAGTGGAATAATTGCCCCTATTTCCTTGTTGTTACCTGTAGACAAACTAACAAAAGGATAGCTGCAAAACAAAGTATTGCTCACCTCCCTTGACAAGTAAAAAATAGGCTGGTACTCTTTTGTTAGTAGCTATAATTATTAAATTGATAAACTTAGTCAACAATATCGAAAGGTAAGCGAACGAACATGGGTGAAGCCTCTCGCCAGATTATGCGGCAAGCACGCCAGCAGGTGCCGGAATGGTCACCACCCCAGGTGCAGGATGCCCTGGCTCACCAGCACGAGGCTGGACGTGACCGCCAGGATATCGTCCTTGTAGATGTGCGTGAGAAGCACGAATGGAACGAGGGTTACATCCCCGGGGCCGTTCATGTGCCCCGTGGCTACCTCGAATTGCAGATTGAAGAAGCCGTTCCCGACAAATCTAAAACGGTTGTACTTTACTGCGCTGGCGGGGTCCGCTCTCTCATAGCTGGCAGCACCTTGCAGCAGATGGGCTACAAGGATGTGATTTCCATGTCAGGTGGCTATGGCCAGTGGAAGGGCAACGGTTTTCCCTTCGTGCAGCCACGTACTTTAAATGAGGCCCAGGCTAAACGCTATAGCCGCCATCTCCTCGTACCAGAAGTTGGTGAGCAAGGCCAGATCAAACTGCTCGACTCGCGCGTCCTGCTGATAGGTGCCGGTGGACTGGGTTCCCCCGCTGCCTATTACCTCGCCGCTGCCGGAGTCGGCACCATAGGCATTATCGATGCTGACGTGGTGGATGATAGCAACCTCCAGCGCCAGATTCTTCACAATACAAAGCGCATAGGGCAATACAAGGCCGATTCAGCGCGCGAAACGATTGAAGCCCTGAACCCGGATGTGAAAGTCATTACGCACATCGAGCGCCTGGACGAGACCAATGTCGCAAGGATCATTGCCGACTACGACGTCATCCTTGATGGCACCGACAATTTCCCTACGCGCTACCTGCTCAACGATGCCGCGCTCATCGCCAATAAGCCTGTTGTGCATGGCAGCGTCTTCCGTTTTGAAGGCCAGCTGACCGTCTTCAAGCCCTACGAGGGGCCATGCTATCGCTGTCTCTATCCAGAGCCACCTCCTGCTGCTCTGGCGCCAAGTTGCGCCGAAGCTGGCGTTCTGGGTGTGCTCCCGGGGGTGATTGGTCTGTTGCAGGCAACGGAGACGATCAAGCTGCTGCTTGGTATCGGTGATTCACTGGTTGGTCGCATGATGACCTATGATGCCCTGGCCGGCGAGTTCAGCGAATTGCGCCTCTATCGTGATCCCGAGTGTCCTGCCTGCGGTGAGCATGGTAATCCCGAGAACCTGCCCACCTATGCAGATGTATGTGCGATTCCTGCTTAATTAATAATGTAGATACGCGGGCGCGCTATGGCGTGCCCACCGTGCTGGATATCAGCACTCTACCCTTTAAGGAGATAGATGATGGCAACCGTTCGTCTTGCACCTGTTTTACGAGCGTCAGTAGGCGGCTCCAAGCAAGTGAGTGCCCAGGGAAGCAATCTTAACGAAATCCTGGCGAATCTGTATGAGCGCTACCCGGCCTTAAAAGAGCAGATTCAGCCGGAAGGAGACACCCTGAGCCGCTATATCAATGTCTATGTTAATGATCAGGACGTCCGCTATCTGCATGGGCTGGAGACAAGCATCGGCCCTGGCGATACCGTTATCCTCTTACCTGCCATGGCGGGCGGCCGTTAGGAGTCAAGTTATGCGCTATAGCAGCATATTGGACACCATCGGAAATACGCCTCTGGTAGAGTTAAAAAGCTTCAGCCCACGTCCAGGCGTGCAGATTTTTGCCAAGCTAGAGGGAGCTAATCCCTCTGGCAGTATTAAAGACCGTATCGCCAGGAAAATGATTGAGGAGGCAGAAGCGAGTGGGAAGCTCACTAAAGATTCTATTCTCCTGGAGCCAACCAGCGGAAATACAGGTATTGCCCTGGCCATGATTGCCCGTGTCAAGGGGTACCCGTTTACGGCGGTGATGCCTGACAATGTGACTCAAGAACGCCGCCAGATGCTGGAACTCTATGGGGCAAACATCATTTTCTCTGATGGTACCCAGGGCAGCAACGGGGCGGTGAAGTTAGCGAAAGAATTAGCGGCGAGTGACGACAGGTACCTGATGCTTTACCAGTATGGTAATGATGCCAACCCACGTGCTCATTATGAAGGCACTGCCCTGGAGATCATCAATGACCTGCCCGACCTGGATGTATTCGTCGCCGGTCTTGGTACTGGCGGCACGATTACTGGTAATGCTCGTCGCCTGAAAGAATATAATCCAGCGATTAAAGTTGTTGCGGCCGAGCCGTTACAGGGTGAGGCAGTGCAAGGGCTGCGTAGTCTCGAAGATGGCTTTGTGCCGCCTGTGCTGGATCAATCGCTGATTGATGCCAGGATACTGGTAATGAGTGGCGATGCCATCCGTCGAACGCGCCAGCTCAAGGATCAGGAAGGCATCTTTGCTGGTCCATCATGCGGTGCAGCTCTGCATGCAGCATTACGTGCGGCAGAGAGTTTAGAGCACGGCAAGATCGTGGTCATTCTGGCCGATGCCGGTTGGAAGTACCTGAGCGAGGACTTGTGGACCCGCGATCTGGATGAACTTGAAGAAGATTTAGAGGCCAAGATTCTATGGTAACCGGTGATGAACAGTTTGTCGTGCGTATCCTCCGGGCAATGTACGATGAGATGGTGGCGCACGTGGTGGCCGGTTACCCCAACGAAACCTGCGGCCTCTTGGCAAGCAAAGATGGTCGAGTAGTCAAAAACTACCCGACCGCTAATGCTGCCGAACATCCAGACGATTTCTCCGAGATCAGCCCCGAAGACTTGTTACGTATCGCCTATGATATTGATGAGTACGATGGCGAAATGTATTCGTACTATCACTCCCACCCCAAATCTGAAGCCTATCCCTCCCCTCGCGATATCGAATGGGCCAAACGTAATCAACTCTACTACATTATTTTCTCACACCGCCTCTATCCTGAACTTCCCTACGCCAGGGTGTTCCTGATTCATGACGATGATACAGTGATCGAGGGGGAGATAGATTTAGTATGATTACACGAACATGCGAATCCAGGCCGGATTCCAACTTCAATATCTCTCCCTTTTTTCTCCACTAGTAAAAGATTCACTGGATACAGTAATATGTGTAGGAGACAGTAACGGTCTGTGCATCTCCAAACGAAGGTGTAATGGTCACTGTGGCTGTATAAGTCTTTCCAGAAGCAATTCGCGAGCCCGATCCATCGGCAGTGAAGTTGAGTCTAGCATCACCACTGCCTTTTCCAGAAGGCGTTACACTCAACCAGCCAGTTGGCTGCCCCGAGGGGTAAACAGGATCACCCACAGTCCATGACAAGGTGCCACCTCCCGTATTTTTGAGCGTGATGTTACCCGATGCAGTGTAGACGCAATTTGGTGTAAACGTCAGGCTCGTTGTACTGAGCTGCATAGAGGGAGGGACAGTAATGGTAATCGTAACTGAGACTGTGGCCGGACTGCCCTTTACGCTCTGCCCCGTAAGCGGGTCGGTCGCGCTAACTGTTACCGTGGCTGCATAGTTTCCTGCTTCTACACGAGAAGGATTAACATTGACCTTGACGCCAGTATTTGCGCCGGCGCTTAGATTCGTGCCAGCATCCGGTGAAAGTGAAACGAACGATGGAGCATTTGCATCCAGGGTAGCAGTCCAGTTCAATGGAGCCCCGCCTGTATTCGAGATTGTGAATGCTCTTGCTGCGGTGCTATCTCCATTTGAAAGACTAAAGGCAAGCGTGCCGGGTCTGACAGCAAGAACAGGCGGCACTTCTGTTACAGTCAGAGTCACGCTTACGGTTTGCGGACTGCCGCTGATGACGCTATTGCCGCTCTCCGCGGCCAGCGAAATCGTGCCAGTGTATGAACCAGGTGAGAGGCGAGAGGATGTCACAGTGACGGTGAAGGCTGCACTTCCTCTGGTAAGAGTTGCCGCAGAAGGTGATACTGCCAGCCAGCCCGTTCCTGATGCCGTCGCAACAGTTGGAGTGATAGTAACTCCGCTCGAACACGACCCCCTGGCGCCAATAGTCAGGTTCTGGGCAGCGGGATCTGACCCCATACTGGCATTGAAGGTTTCATTGGACGAAGAAGGAGCCGACAACGTGCAGGGCTGCTGAGCCGGCGTAGACTGATTTACTAACAGCGTGATCGCCACCTGCGCACTGCCACCATTGGAGCTAATAGTGATCTCGGCAGATTGGTTCCCCGCCGCCAGGTTTGTCGTATTCACGCTCACATGGATGGTATCAGGGAGAGCACCGGGCTGAATGGTTTGAGAAGTTGTATCCACTGTCACCCAGTTTGCACTGGCTGCATTCACCTTCCAATCAAGAGCCAGGCTGCCAGAATTGCTTACAGTCACCGCCTTCGTAAGTTTTTGCCCCTTGTCCAGCGCACCAAAATTCAGCGCTTCAGGAGTAACATTGATTTTTGCCTGCCCTTTCAGGCTCGGTGGAATCTTATTGGAACTGCCAAAGTGTGAAAGGGCAGGCGGGACACCAAAAAGCAATCCACCGATAGTACCAATGACCACCAGAAAGACGACTGCCACAATCAAGCCGGTGAGAGCACATGATCTACCACTCCCAGGGCGACTGCCTCCGCTTCCAGTTTGCTTAGGCGACGAAGATGGGTTCCTTAAGGGGCCCGTTGGATAAGATGGAGGCCATGACTCCGGATTTGGCAGCGGCGGCGGGGTATATGGAGCGGATGCGGGTGCAAAGAGCGATGGAGTAGGCAACGGCGCTCCCTGTAAGGCAGGTACTGGAGCTGGGCCACCGGGGTTTCCCTGCACCACCGGTACATTACTAAATTGAGGAGTACCGTGCACCATGGGTGTATTCGCGGGAGGCTGCCCACCGGCCAGCGGCCCTAATAAAGGTAGACCAAATAGAGCCCGGCGGCGCTCTTCCTCTTCATACTCCTCTTCCTCAGATGCCGGAATTTGCCGGGTCATCTCCCCTTTAGACCATATCGACCCGGTTGAGCTATACGCCCCACTCCTTAAGGACCCGTGTACAGTCTGCGATGATCCACTAATACTAGTTGGCATCTCTTTGACGGTGATTACGACACGTCCGCAGTAACCACAAAATTGTGCTGCCCCTGGCAATTCCGACCCACAAGATGTGCAACGTTCCATGTCCAGCCTCCAGGCAGGAGAAATATCCTCTCGTTCCTTTTAGATTAGAAACAGCACAGCTACAACCAACCTGTGCTGCAAGATATACGTTCACTCTATACGCATTTAGCATATCAATCTAAGAGGTTTGGGGCATAGCCCCGTACATGTTGCGGCTGCGCCGCAGCTCATCCTTTTGGACATGTTTTTGTGTATTTTGCGTGCGCGTACGCGCACGCAAAATACACAAAAACATGTATTACAATCTATGGCCGCCGAAGGCGGCAAGTAATAAATGGACGCCAGACTTCACCCTTGACTTTTTATAGTCTTCAGTTTATATTTATGAGTAGATAATGACCAAACAAGAATAAATAGTCATTTAGTCAATTTCTTAATAGAGACTGTGAAAGAGCGGATCCAAAAGGAGGCCCAATCATGGCAACCTCAGAACCTATCATTGTGATTGATCAACTAAAGAAATCCTACGGCAAGATCCAGGCGGTGAATGGCATCTCCATGAGTGTGGAGCATGGTGAAATCTTCGGTTTTCTGGGACCAAATGGCGCAGGAAAAACCACGACTATTCGCTGCATGTTGGATGTCATTCGCCCCACCAGAGGAACTATCCGCGTATTGGGGCTGGACGCGCAGCGTGACAAATTAGCCCTGCACCAGTATATTGGCTACCTTCCTGGTGATGTCCATTTACCAGGACAGATGACAGGCAAGCAGATCATTAACTACTTCTCGCGCTTACAAGGGAGTGAACCGGTGCTGCTCAGGGACCTTGTAGCACGCTTCGACGTGGAGATGAAACGACCTTTGAAGGGGTATTCTAAAGGTATGCGCCAGAAGATCGGTATCGTGCTGGCTTTCATGTGTGATCCTCAAGTGCTGATCCTGGACGAGCCGACATCTGGGCTCGATCCGTTATTGCAGAAAGTCTTCAACGAATTTCTGCTGGAAGAACAGGCACGAGGCAAGACCATCTTCATGAGTTCGCATATCATGAGCGAGGTCGAAAAGGTTTGCCATCGTATCGCAGTCATCCGCAAGGGAGAACTTGTGACTGTTGAAGAGGTGGAAACGCTGCGAGAGAAGGCGGGTCAACGAGTGACGGTAGAGTTTGGCGACCCCGTGACAGAGGAAGAATTGACTCGTATCCCCGGTGTGAGCATGGTAAAAAAGAGCAATGAACACTACCAGTTCAACGTGAGTGGCAGCATGGATCCATTGATCAAGGCTCTCAGCCGTCACGAGGTTATCCGCCTGCAAGTCGAGGAGGCACCGCTTGAGGAAGTGTTCTTGAAGTTTTATGAAGAGCCAGAAAAGACGACCACTGTGACGCGGTGAGTTGTTGTGTTCCTACAACAAAAGGAGATATTATAATGGCTACAACTTCGATATCAAAGAGTATCCCGGCACCCAGGAAGCGTGCGCGGGGCTTGACGATTACGATAAATTCAATTATCAATGCGAAGACACCGCTGGCTATGGGCTGTTTCTATGGTGTATTGATCGCCCTACTCCTGGCTGCTCTCTACCCTTCTATATCCAATGTTAATCTGGGAGCATACCTGTCCTCCAGCGTTATATCCGGTCTCATAGGCGGGCATATCACCAGCTTTTCAAGCTTTACAGCATTCCTGGGACTTGAGCTCTACAGTTCCTTCTATGGCTTGCTATTCGGTGGCATTATGGCCTATATTGGCGGGGCATCGCTCCCTGTTAATATTGAGAACGGTACACTCGACCTGGCTCTGGCACGGCCTATCAGTCGCACACGCTACTACCTGGAAAGCTGGCTGGGTGCGTTGATCTGCGGTGCTATCATTGGCTTATTCACTGTCTTCGCAGTCTGGCTCGATACGCTTCTCCTGAAAAATGCCGGTATCAATTGGCAGTGGCTATGGATCACGCAATTGGTACAATGGGCGTTCTTTTTCTTCGCGGCAGGATTGGGTATGTTCTTAGGCTCATTTATCAATGCCAGCCGTGGCGCGGGTGGTGCTGCTGTCGGCATCATCGCCCTGGGTTACCTTATGAACACATTCGGCAGCCTCTCTGACCAATTTAACTGGTTACTCAAGATCAACCCATTTTATTACGCGCCAGCCATAGGTCCGCTTGTCTTCCATCAACTGACCTGGTGGCATCCCCTGGTTCTAGTTGCCGCGGGCCTTGTGTTCGGTATTGCCGGGCTTTTAATATTCAACAGGCGAGATTTGCCGGCAGTGTGATTTTTAACAGCAATGGCGAATGTGTTATCTACGATCATCCACGCGTTTGGCCTTCAATTCAAAGCGGGGGAGAGTCCCTGGCTTTACGGCCTCGATAGGGATGCGTAAATTGAGGGCGATACGCAATTCTTCCTGGATGCCGGCTATAATTCCTGGCGGGCATTCCACCTGCAAGGCAATCTCATCCATTGTGCCTTCTTTGGTTACAATTACCCTGTACTCGGCAACCTCGGGGAAACGATGCAGGACATCGGCCAGCGCTGAAGGATAGACGTTGACGCCGCGCACAATGAGCATATCGTCTGCTCGCCCCAGCACACCTCCAGGTAGATGAAGAAATGTACGCCCGCAGGGGCAGTTATAGCCCCCATGTCTTACCAGATCCCCCGTCCGGTAGCGAAGAGCTGGACTCCCCCAACGCCCCAGGTTCGTTAGTACCAATTCACCCGCCTGCCCCTCCCTGACAGGCTGGCCACTCTGTGGATCAAGGATTTCTGCGATGAATTCCCCCTCGTTGATGTGAATGCCTTGCTGCTCTGAACAGGCAAAGCCATACGCTCCCACCTCCGTCATACCGGCATGGTCATAGGCGCTGGCAGTCCACGCACGTTCAATGCGTTCGCGAGTCGCAGGAATAGATGCTCCGGGCTCGCCGGCATGAATGGTCACCCGCACCGTCGATGCTCGCGGGTTTATACCATGCTCCTGCGCGACCTCCGCTAATCGCAGAGCATAGCTGGGAGTGCAAACGAGGACAGTCGCTCCGATTTCCTCTATTGCTCGCAGGCGCTGCAAGGAATCCATACCACCACCGGGCACGGTCAGCGCCCCAAGTTGCTTGGCTCCTTCGTAAGCTGACCAGAAGCCAATGAAAGGGCCAAAGCCGAAGGCGAGAAAAACAATATCATCGGAACTGACTCCTGCTGCCTGGTAGACACACGTCCAGCATTCCGCCCACCAATTCCAGCTCTCCTGCGTATCGAGCACCTTCAAGGGGCGACCGGTGGTACCGGAGGTCTGGTGCAGGCGGATATAGTTGCCCAAAGGGTAAGTAAGGTTGCTGCCAAATAATGGATAGGCATCTTGATCGGCCACTAGTTCGCGTTTCGTCGTAAAGGGCAAGCGAAAGAGGTCTGCCAGGCTGTCCATGCTGATAGATGCTCGACCCTTAAAGAGTTTTTCCTGATAAAAACGGTTGGCCGGCAGTATACGTGTCAACCCGAGCTGCAGGCGAGCCAGCTGATGCTCTTCGATCAGCGAACGGGAAGCGGTTTCCAGCTGTGACATGGAGAAACCATTCCTTTCTATTCTTCCGCATCCAATACAAGCGAACTAAGCGCACGACGGATATAGATTGGTGTTACCTGCTTGCGGTAGTTGATGGTCAGGTCGGCATTGTCTAAGGGCTTGGCGCGTTTGGCAGCCAAAGTTGCTACCTCGTGAATAATTTCAGGTGTGAGGCGTTGCCCTATGAGCAGTGCGGCAGCATCGGTTGCCTCGACAGGATAGGAGGCCACGGCCCCGAGCGTGATGCGTGCATTCTTTACCGTGCCGTCACCGGCTGTGCAGAGAGCTACTGCTACACCAAGGATGGGGAAGTCAAATGAGCCACGGCGGCGTAGCTTCAAGTAGACACTGCGCCAGCCATCAGCGGGCGGCAGGATAACTTCGCTGAGTATTTCATCAGAAGCCCTGGTATATGGGTACATACCATCGTCACGAAATAGCTTGCGTACCGCAACGAGACGTTCACCGCGCACGCTCACCAGTCGCGCCTGGGCATTCAGGCTGACCAGCACGGGAGCGGTATCCGCTGACGAAATGGCCCAGCAGCGTGGGCTGCCTGGAGCCACCAGGCAGACATCACCATCCTTTTTCATACAATAGCCAATGGATTGACGCCAGAACTCGGTTTGATTGTAGTAATTGCAGCGCGTATCCAGGAAAAGATTGCCGCCGATGGTGCCAACATTGCGCAGTTGTGGCGTTGAGACTGAGCCGGCAGCGGTAGCCAGCGCAGGATAATGCCTTAGAACCAGTGGGTGCTCAGCAAGCGTGGTGAGTGTCACACCTGAGCCTATGCGCAATCCCTGCTCAGGAGACCCATCAATGCTCTTCAAGCCTGGAATACCGCGCAGACCGATTACAACCGGGGGCGTGAACTGGCGGCGTTTCATATTAGGAAAGAGATCTGTGCCCCCGGCAACCAGCATGGCGCGCTCGCCCTCCTGGGACAGCATCTGCGCAGCCTCAGCTAGGCTGTGAGGAGCCCGATACTGAAATGGTGGGAGTCGCAACATCAGGAAACGCCCCCCTTCGCGGCGGTACGCTGGATTGTGCCCTCATCCTGGCCCTTGCCATCGCCATTCGCGCTGGATACCCCCGATAGCTCCCCCGCTTCTGCAGCTTCCGCGGGTTGCCATGTAATGAGACGGGTGGGCCAGGGCGACGGAGCCTGGGTGGGCTGCACACTTACAGCGCGTTGCGGCCCCACTGCGTTTCTGGCTTTCAATGCCTTGAGAACTTTGTCAGGAGTGATGGGAGTCTCGTCGATGCGTACGCCAACGGCGTTGAAGACGGCGTTGGCGATGGCCGGAATGACCGGGTTCAGCGGTCCCTGGCCCGCCTCTTTGCCTCCAAAAGGACCTTCAAGATCAGGAATTTCGACGAGGATGGTTTCGATTTCCGGCGTGTCAAGCGTTGTGGCAAGTTTGTAGTCCAGCAGCGATGGAATCTTATGTCGCCCTTTGCGGAAGACCTGCTGCTCCATGACCGCCTCTCCATAGCCCATGTACGCGCCACCTTCAACCTGGCCGGCTACCAGCAGCGGATTGATGGACTGCCCAACGTCGTGTGCCAGCCAGAGCTTTTCAACCACCACTTCACCCGTCTCTTCATCGACCGTTACCTGTGCCACGCAGGCCGAATAGGAGTAAGCCGGTGACGGTCCAACACCGGCGCCTTTATAGTCGCCGTGAATACCTTCAGGAGGGGCATAGGAACCGGACGAAACCAGGGCCCCAAAGCGCGCCTCGGCGAGTTGGACCGCTGTGACGAAAGGCAGCGCAACCCCTGGATCATCTTCGTCATAAATGATACCGCCAGCAGCATGCAGGCGTTCGATAGGGACACGCAGGTGTGCGGATGTCACTTCAAAAAGCTGCTCTTGCAGTTTTTTGGCAGCGGCAATAGCGGCATTGCCGGCCATGAAGGTAACACGACTGGAGTACGAGCCAAGATCGACCGGGGTGAGCGTTGTATCTGCCGTCTCCAGGTAAATTTCTTCCGGTGCAATACCCAGTTCTTCCGCCACGATATAGGCCAGGATGGAGGTCGAACCCTGCCCGATATCGGTAGCGCCACAATACACGGTGACGCCGCCTCCACGGTCGAGGCGAATTTGCACGGCCGAGTGAGGCAGGTTGTTCCAATAAATGGGTTTCCCCGCGCCACAGATATACGCTGAAGCGGCCAGACCTAAACCGCGTTTGCTTGATGCTTCTGACGCTTCTGATGCTTCTGGTGTCTCTGCTTGCTGGTTGGCAGTCGCGCTGCCCTGAGCCGCTCGAAACTCGTGCCAGCGCGAACGGTCGATAACCAGGTCAAGACATTCATCCAGCGCACAACTGGTGATACGCAGCCCATTGACCGTCCGGCTATATGGCTCAACCAGGTTGCGGCGGCGAAATTCAACGGGATCAATCCCCAGGTCATGGGCAACCTTATCCAGATGTACCTCTACGGCGTAGCGTGGCTGCGTTGTGCCATGGCCGCGCTTGGGGCCACAGGGCGGCTTGTTGGTAAAGAGGCGCATCCCCTCGAACTTGTAACAAGGGAGGTTGTAGGTGACCGTCTGCAATGCGCCTGTGTAATAGGTTGTTGCCACGCCATACGAGCCATACGCCCCGCCATCCAGGAACGAGCGGAAGTGCATGGCTGTGAGCGTTCCATCTTGCTTCACGCCTGTCTTGATCCACATCTTGACGGGATGTCGCCCTCGGTGGATCAAGAAAACCTCCTCGCGGGTGCAGGTGATCTTGACGGGCCTGCCCGTGCGACGTGAGAGTTCGCAGGCACAGATCTCATGCGAGAATGGGTCGGTCTTGCCACCAAAGCCACCGCCAACGCTGGGAGCAATGACACGTACATGGGACATTGGCAGCTTCAATACCTTGCTTACCTCGCGGTGAACGTAATGCGGCGTCTGCGTAGAAGTCCACAGGGTCACTTTGCCGCCAACGGGGTTGCTGGGGTTGGGTTCCCAGCTTGCAACACAGGCGTGCGCTTCAAGTGGCGCGTGGTTGTTGCCTTCGTAGTAGAGCCAGTCTTCACGGATGTAGTCCGCCGAGGCAAAACCCGCCTCCATATCGCCAAATTCGTACGAGACGGCTTTATGGATATTGCCGGTACGCGCTTCATCGTTGATTTTCACCTCTGGATGTTCCAGGGCCTCGTCGATGCTCATGAGAGCAGGCAATACTTCATATTCCACCTCGATGAGCTTCATGGCCTCGTCAAGAATATCGGGATCCAGCGCGGCAACGGCGGCAACCGGGTCGCCAACGTAACGGACTTTGTCGATAGCCAGGGCATACTCATCCTGGCTGGAAGGAAGAATACCAAACTTCTGCGGCAAATCTTCGCCTGTTAGAACGGACAGCACCCCTGGCAACTCCAGAGCTTTGCGTGTATCAATGGAAAGAATGCGTGCATGGGGATGGGGAGAACGGAGCAATCGTCCATAGACCATGCGCGGCAACATTATGTCATCAGCATAGAGCGCGCGCCCGGTTACTTTGCCATAGGCATCAACCTTGGGCCGGGGAGTACCGATGATACGATAAGGGCGAGCCTCGTCCTTTTGCTCGCCACTTTGCTGATGCTTATTCATGAGTTACTTACCTCCTTATCCACATCTGCAACGACGCTTGGGCGATGCGGGCGTCTAGCTTCGCTCAGCAGATGTGCAAGGTAGCCTTTTCCGATGCGTTGAGCAGCAGCATCGACTGCTTCATAGATTTTGGTATAGCCAGTACAGCGACACAGGTTTCCGGCCAGAGCTTCTTTGATCTGCTCACGCGTAGGCTGAGGATGGATCTCTAGTAAGGCAGCACCGGAAAGGAGCATGCCGGGCGTGCAGTAACCGCACTGCGCTGCTCCTAGCTCGGCGAAAGTTTCCTGGAGAGGATGGAGCTTACCATTCTGTTCCAAACCTTCAATGGTAGTGATCTGGCTTCCCTGTACTTCTATGGGTAACATGAGGCATGAGAGGGCAGGCATACCATCTATCAGGACGGTGCAAGCGCCGCACTCGCCCAGCTCGCAGCCATGCTTGGTGCCGGTCAGGCCCATATCTTCACGCAGCACCTCAAGTAGTGTGTGGTGCGGTAACACAGCTAATTCATAACGCTCGCCATTGACATGCAGCGCAATAAGCTCACGCATACTGCCCTCCTTGTGTGTAATCAGTCCCCACGTAGCTGCTAATTAAGTCAAACCTTTTGTTATGTCTATAGTCTATCCCATGCTAATCCTATTGTCGAGGACAGCAGTGCAGTCTCTAGAGAGAAAGAGCGTGGCGCGGCGTGCGGCCGCACGCCGCGCCACGCTCTTTCTCTCTTTTTGGGGTGGGGTGGGGAATACATTTGACAACTTTCGAGAAGCCCTGCAGTCCCTGCTAGAGCTACGTTACCATACATTGCCCTAAATCGTAGACTATATATGCCTTTTGAAGCACACATATATTTTTAACCCCTTTTCTTTGGAGGAAAACATGACACAAGCAGATGAACATAAACAATTACCCTGGCACCAGCAGCGATGGCAATTTGGCACTTTAGCCGGGTTAGAGCCTGGCACTAAAGCCGCCGGTTTAATCGAGCATGGCAGCTTTGCCGATGGCACACCTTTACAGAGCCCCCTGCATGTACTCATAGGTGCAGAGGCCGGGCCCGTCCTGTATGTTCAAGCGGCAGTTCACG
>WNGM01000267.1_pt1 | contig 41358 bp, 41 predicted proteins | sample 5400571 | NCBI WGS metagenome assembly WNGM01 (sample SAMN13153378, study PRJNA577476) | soil metagenome | isolation source: 100 cm soil or saprolite under Garry oak tree replicate 2 | place: USA:California | collected 2016-06-15 | reverse complement strand
CGCCGCCTGCGCCTGACCGCAGGGCCGCCCAGCAGCTCTCCCCCCGCCGAACCCGTGACGGGGGACGCCGGTGAGTCAGCCGCATCCGGCGGAGCACTCACGCCAGAACCGGAGCCAGATCGCCACAGGCGCTTCATCCGATCACGTCCTAGCCTCGACCGAGCAAGACACGGACAACAAAACGATAGGTCGGCGGCGAGCCCAGCGCCGGGGCGCATCCGGGCACACGGCGCAGTGAAACGTCGCCAGTGAGCGAGCGTTCATGAAAGGTCCGAACGCCGCCTGACCAGAGCAACCGCCACAGCGGTCCCGGTCGGGGGAGAGCCGATCTTAGTTCCGCTTCAACGTCTGAGGCCGGCCACGTTCGGGCCGGCTACCTTCGCGGGCCGGCCACATCCGGGCCGGCCGGCTCAGTCGCCGGTGATCGCCCGGTACAGGTCCTCGATCCGGGCCGCCAGGGTCACCTGTCCGGCGGTCAGCGCGCCGTTCGGGGTACCGACTCTGATCTGGGTGTACCCGTCCAGCCGGCGGATGCTCGGGCTGAGCTGCAGCGCGTCCGCTACGATCTTCACGCGTTCGGTGAGCGCCGCATGCTGGGCATCGTCGAGCCGCAGAACGCGCTTGATGTCCCGGCCCTCGCGGCTCCAGCCGCCGAGCAGCGCGAGAGCGTCGCTGAGGTAGTCGACGCCGGACTGGTCCCGTCGTCGGGCGCGCATGGCTCACCTCCAGGGCGTCGTTGCACGCTTGTGGCCATTTCGTCGCCGTACCGTTGTGGTCGGTAGCCCAAGTGTTGTCGCATGTCCACCGTGTGTCCACGAACACATTTCGGTTATCTGGTGAAGTTGAGGGCAGCCTTGGACACCCAATTTTTCTTTTGTCTGGCAGGCTGATGCCCCGTGCAGACCGAACGGCCCATACAGCGGATCATCGTTGGCGCGGCAATTGTCGAGAATGGCCGGGTTCTTGCCTGCGCGCGTGCCGATCCGCCCGAGGTCGCGGGCCGGTGGGAGTTTCCCGGCGGGAAGGTCGAGGCGGGGGAGACCGAGGCCGAAGCGCTGGTCCGGGAGTGTGCGGAGGAGCTCGGGGTACGGGTCGAGGTCGGCACCCGGGTCGGCGCCGACGTACCGCTCGCGCACGGTCGGGCAATCCTCAAGGTGTTCCTCGCCCGCCTGCTGGACGGCGACTCGCCGCAGCGCCTGGAACACGCCGAGCTGCGCTGGCTGGCCGCGGACGAGCTGTACACAGTGGACTGGCTCCCCGCCGACGCCCCGATCGTGGCCGCCCTCCAGGGCCTGCTCCCCTGAGCTGTCCGGGCCGCGCTTGCCGCCGCCGGATGGCGGCCAAGCACTGAAGCGTCCAAAATCCGGGAAGCTAGCGGCGGAAGATCTTGCGGCCGAGCCAGACCACCGGGTCGTACCGCTGATCAACCACGCGTTCCTTCATCGGGATGATCGCGTTGTCTGTGATCTTGATGTGCTCCGGGCACACCTCGGTGCAGCACTTGGTGATGTTGCAGTACCCGAGCCCCTGGTCCTCGACCGAATGCTCCTTGCGATCCTCCCGCGCGTCCAGCGGATGCATGTCCAGCTCCGCCGCCCGGATGAAGAAGCGCGGCCCGGCGAACGCCGGCTTGTTCTCGTCATGGTCGCGGATCACGTGGCAGGTGTTCTGGCAGAGGAAGCACTCGATGCACTTGCGGAACTCCTGCGAGCGCTCCACGTCGACCTGCCGCATGCGGTACTCGCCGGGCTTGAGGTCGGCGGGCGGCGCGAACGCCGGCATCTCCCGCGCCTTGGTGTAGTTGAAGGACACGTCGGTGACCAGGTCGCGGATCACCGGGAAGGCACGCAGCGGGGTGACCGTGACGGTCCCGCCCTCCGCGAACACCGACATGCGCGTCATGCAGCCCAGCCGTGGCTTGCCGTTGATCTCCATGGAGCACGAGCCGCACTTGCCGGCCTTGCAGTTCCACCGCACCGCGAGGTCCGGCGCCTGGGTGGCCTGGAGCCGGTGGATGACGTCGAGGACGACCTCCCCCTCGTTCACCTCCACCTGGAAGTCCTCCAGCCGGCCGCCGGCGGCGTCGCCGCGCCAGACCCGGAAGTTGCGCACCGAGCCCATCATTCACCGTCCTTAGCGGGCTGGTACGTCGCCAGCTCCTCGTCCGTCATGTACTTCTTCAGCTCGGTCAGCTCGAACAGCGAAAGCAGCTCAGGCCGCAACGCGGGTACCGGTTTGCGGACCAGCTCGACCTCGCCGGTCGGGCCGAGCGAGCAGACCAGGTTGACCTGGCGCCACTTCGGGTCCATCTGCGGGAAGTCTTCGCGGGTGTGGCCGCCGCGCGACTCCTCGCGCTCCAGCGCCGCGCGCGCGGTGCACTCCGAGACCAGCACCATGTTGCGCAGGTCCAGCGCCAGGTGCCAGCCCGGGTTGAACCGCCGGCCGCCGGGCGCGGACACCTTCCCGATCCGCTCCTTCAGGTCGCCGAGCAGCTTGAGCGACTCCTCCAGCTCCGACTTGCGCCGGATGATCCCGACCAGGTCCTGCATGGCGTTCTGCAGGTCACTCCAGACCTCGTACGGGTTCTCGCCGGCCTCCCGGACCAGCGGCGCCAGCGCGGCCTCCACGGCGGCGTCGACGGCCTCGACCGAGACCGACGGCCGCGCGGTGAGCCGGTCGGCGTACAGGGCCGCGTACTCGCCCGCACGCTTGCCGAACACCAGCAGGTCGGACAGGGAGTTGCCGCCCAGGCGGTTGGAGCCGTGCATGCCGCCGGACACCTCACCGGCGGCGAAAAGACCTTCGACGGTACCGCCAACAGCCGCCGTGTCGGGGTCGACCTCGACACCGCCCATCACGTAGTGGCAGGTGGGCCCGATCTCCATCGGCTGTTTGGTGATGTCGACGTCGGCCAGCTCCTTGAACTGGTGGTACATCGACGGCAGCCGCTTGAGGATGTACTCGGCCGGCCGCCGCGAGGCGATGTCCAGGTATACGCCGCCGGCCGGGGTACCGCGGCCCGCCTTGACCTCGGCGTTGATCGCGCGGGCGACCTCGTCGCGGGGCAGCAGTTCGGGTGGGCGGCGGTTGTTGTCCGGGTCGGTGTACCAGCGGTCCGCCTCTTCCTCGGTCTCCGCGTACTGACGACGGAACACGTCCGGCACGTAGTCGAACATGAACCGTGCGCCTTGCGAGTTCTTCAGGACGCCGCCGTCACCGCGGACCGACTCGGTGACCAGGATGCCCTTGACCGACGGCGGCCAGACCATGCCGGTCGGGTGGAACTGGAGGAACTCCATGTTGATCAGCGTCGCCCCGGACCGCAGCGCCAATGCGTGCCCGTCGCCGGTATACTCCCAGGAGTTCGACGTCACCTTGTACGACTTGCCCACGCCGCCAGTGGCCAGCACGATCGCCGGCGCCTCGAAGAGCACGAATTCGCCGTCTTCCCGGTAGTACGCGAGCGCGCCGGCCACCTTCGAACCGGACAGCAGAATCTCGGTCACCGTCACTTCAGCGAAGACCCGGATGCCGCTCTCGTAATCACCGGTCGCCACGAAGTCGTCCTGCTGCAACGAGACGATCTTCTGCTGGAGGGTGCGGATCAGCTCCAGGCCGGTACGGTCGCCGACGTGCGCCAGGCGCGGGTACTCGTGGCCGCCGAAGTTGCGCTGGGAGATGCGGCCGTCCGGGGTGCGGTCGAACAGCGCGCCGTACGTCTCCAGTTCCCAGATCCGGTCCGGCGCCTCCTTGGCGTGCAGTTCGGCCATCCGGAAGTTGTTGAGGAACTTCCCGCCGCGCATGGTGTCCCGGAAGTGCACCATCCAGTTGTCGTTGCTGTTGACGTTGCCCATCGCGGCTGCCGCGCCGCCTTCGGCCATCACCGTGTGCGCCTTGCCGAACAGCGATTTGGAGATGATGGCCGTCTTCTTGCCGGCCAGCCGGGCCTCGATCGCCGCGCGTAGCCCGGCGCCGCCGGCCCCGATCACCACGACGTCGTACTGGTGTCGCTCAAGCTCGTGGGCCGGCACTTGGGCCGGACCAGTAAGGCTGCGATTGTCGTGGGCCGGCACTTGGGCCGGACCAGTAAGGCTGCGATTGTCAGTCATGTCGAATCACCTCAGCCGATGAACCGCGGGTCGGGGAACCAGCCGGCGGACACGGCCATCACGTAGAAGTCGGTCAGCATCAACGTGCCCAGGGTGATCCAGGCCAGCAGCATGTGCTTGGCGTTGAGCTTGGAGACGAACAGCCAGAACCGGTACCGCACAGGGTGCTTGGAAAAGTGCTTGAGCCGCCCGCCGGTGATGTGCCGGCAGGAGTGGCAGGACAGCGTGTACGCCCACAGCAGCACCACATTGCCGACGAGGACGACGTTGCCCAGGCCGATCCCGAAGCCGTGGGTACCGGTGAACGACCGGATCGCGTCCCAGCTGTTGATCAGCGAGATGACGACCGCGGCGTAGAACGCGTACCGGTGGGCGTTCTGGAAGACCAACGGGAACCGGGTCTCGCCGGTGTACCGCTTGTGCCCGTCGGGTACCGCGCAGGCCGGCGGGGAGAGCCAGAAGCTGCGGTAGTAGGCCCGCCGGTAGTAGTAGCAGGTAAACCGGAACAGGCCGAGGAACGGCAGGCTCAGCGCCGCGAACGGAAGCGGGATGATCAACCGGGACGGCAGGAACCGGCCGAACTCGGCCGCGTCCGGGTTGCAGGCGACCGACGTGCAGGGCGAGTAGAACGGAGTCAGGTACCGGTAGCCGTCGCCCACCGCGAAGTACCACTTCTGCAGGAACACCCGGACCACCGCGTAGGCCACCCATATGGTGAGGCCCGCGACCGTGAGCACCGGGGCAAGCCACCACCGGTCGGTCCGCAACGTCCTCGCCGGGATCTCGGCGCGCGGTTGCGCCCCGCCCGGCATCGTCGCCGTCGTCGTCATCGTTGTCTTCGCTCCCTGCAAGCGGGCGTGTGCGGTGCACACGTTACGCTGGACCAACCGCTGGCCTTGCGATAGGGAGTCTGGCGTGTGACGCCCGCGCTACGAAAGCCGTGACGTCACACTTCGGCCCGACTGTGCAGAACCTCACTAAGAGGGTCCTCAGCCGGAGGCACCGCCGGTGAAGTTCCAGGCGGCCAGGCGTAGGGCCGGCGCTGCGAAGCAGGCCAGGTCCCAGGTGGTCACCACCGGCGCGGCGTGCGAGCCGACGCCGAGCAGCGCGCCGGGGACCAGCGCCTGCGGGTACGACTGGGTGAAGCGCAGGTTGCGGACCGGCCGGGTGATCTCCCCGTGCTCGATGAGCCAGACCCCGTTGCGGGTCAGGCCGGTCGTCACCAGCGTGCGCGGGTCGAGGACCCGGGTGTACCAGTGGTCGGTCACCAGCAGCCCGTACCCGACCCCGGCGACCAGTTCCAGTACGGACGAGTCGGCGGCCGGCCCGGGTACCTCGGTGGGGGCGGGACCGGAACCGGGCAGCAGGGTGAGGTTCGTCGGCACCGCACCCCAGGTGCTCCCGCCGAGGGTCGCGCGCCCGTTGGATGCGGTACCGGCGACGGCCGCCGTCCGCCGGTCGTGCGCCACCGCCTCGGTGACCCCGGCCCGGACCAGGGTGAGCGGGCCGCGCGGTGTGCCCTCGGTGTCGAAGTGCAGCCCGACCTGTCCCGGCCCGGTCGGGTCGTCGACCAGCGTGACGCCCGGGTCGAACTGCTGCTGCCCGGGCAGCACGAACGACCGGCGCTCGTTGACCGCCTTGCCGTTGAACCCGTACAGCGCCAGGCTCTGCAGCACATCGCCAACGGCCAGCGGCTCCAGGACCACCTCGTACCGCCCCGGCCGCAGCTCGATCGGCTCGGTACCGGCCAGCGCCTTGGCCGCCGCCCGGGCGCCGAGCACCGCGCCGTCCACATCGGACAGCCGGGGAGCGGCCAGTTTCGCGGCGCCGTCACCGGTCACGGTACGGGCGATGCCTTCCATGCTCGCCTCGGTCGTCGCACCGCTGGCGACCTGGCCGGCCGAGTTGGCGAAGGCAGCCATGGTGTACGAGGTGCGGCAGAACCCGGCCGTGGGCAGGCCGGCGGAGGCGTCGACGAACGCCCGTACCCGGGCCGCCCGGTCGGCCGGCGTCGCCGCCACGATCTCCTCGTCCACCGCGACCGGCTCGTCAACCGGGCTCGGTGGGGCCAGGCCGGGCCAGCCGACGTCCGGCGGGCAGAGCCGCGACGCGGCGACGGTGCGCTCGACGAGATCGCGCAGCGCGTCGGCGACGGTGAGCGTGGTGGAGCCGGTCGCCGTCCGGCCCTCGCGGTGCAGCCGGAGCCGGACCGTGGTGGTGGTATCGGCGACGTTCTGGTGGATGTAGGAGTTGGCGAACCTGGTCAGCGCCAGGGTGCGCCGCTCCATCAGCACCTCGGCCTGGGTACCGGGGCCGGCGAGCACCCGCACCAGTTCCAGCACCCGGGCGGCGAGGTCAAGGTCCATCACCCGTGTACTCCCACTCTGACCTCGGTGAACCGGGCCGGTGCCGACGGGTGCCCGGTGTGGCCGATCTGCCCCGGCTGGCCCTTGCCGCAGTTCGGGGTACCCCAGGCCACCATCTCCGCGGACAGCATGTCCATCGAGCGCCAGAACTGCGGCCCGATGCCGGTGTACGTCGGGTTGCGCAGCATCCGGCCGAGCCGCCCGCCCTTCACCTCCCAGCCGATCTCGCAGCCGAACTGGAAGTTGAGCCGCTTGTCGTCGATCGACCAGGAGCGGTTGTTCTCCATGAACACGCCGTCGCCGGTGGCCGCGATGATCTCGTCCAGCGTGTGCGGGCCGGGCTCCAGACCGACGTTGGTCATCCGTACCATCGGCAGCCGTGCCCAGCCGTCGGCCCGTACGCTGCCGCCGTAGTCGAGGCCGGCCACGGCCGCGGAGTCCCGCCCGGCCAGCACGCCCACCCACTGTCCATTGTGGACAGCGTAGCGGCGGGCGGCCGGGGTGCCCTCGTCGTCGTACCCGAACGAGCCCAGCGCTCCCGGGATGGTCGGGTCGATGACGATGTTCATCAGCTCCGAGCCGTAGGTCAGCCGGCCCAGCCGGTTCAGATCCAGCCAGGAGGTACCGGCGAAGCCGGCCTCCCAGCCGAGGATGCGGTCCAGCTCGATGGCATGACCGACCGACTCGTGGATCTGCAGGGCGAGCTGTTCGCTACCGAGGATCAGCGTCGTCTCCCCGGCCGGGCACTCCGGCGCGGTCAGCAGCGCCTGCGCCTCCTCGGCGATCCGGGTCGCGTGGGCGCCCAGGTCCAGCTCGGTGACCAGCTCCCAGCCGCGGGTGCCGTACTGGCCGCGGTAGGACGGGTACGAGCGGCGCTGGGTCTCCGCTTCGCCGATCGCGGTCGCCGAGATGCCCGCGCCGCACTCCCGGATGTGCTGCTCGATCCGGTGCCCTTCGGAGGAGACGAACCACTTGCGGGTGTCCCAGATCTGGTACAGGCCCTCGGCGAGGTCGGCACCGGACCGGTGCGCCTCGGCGGTCGCGCCGACCAGGAGGTCGCCCTTGTCCGACAGGGGTACCTCCAGCGGGTCGACCCGGCACTCGCTGGCCCACGAGGCCGAGCCGGCCCGTACCGGTACCAGATCGGCGGCGGGACCCGCGACGGACGCGGAGGCGGCGGCGATGGCCGCGGCGCGTTCACCGGCGGCGCGCGCCGACCCGCCGGCCAACTCGGGTACCGCGAAGAAGCCCCACCCCGAACCGACCAGCGCGCGTACGCCGAGCCCGGCGTCCTCGTCCTGGACCAGCTCCTCGACCTCGCCGTTCAGCGCGGTCATCGACTCGTGCCGGCGGTGCATCACCCGGGCGTCCGCGTACCGCGCCCCGGCCGCCAGCGCCGCCTCGACCGCAGCCGTAGCGGAGTCGAAATGCGTCATACCGACGCCGCGAGCTGGTTGATCTGGCGGGCGAGGCTCAGGTCCAGCTCGGTAACCCCGCCGGCGGAGTGGGTGGCCAGGCGGAAGGTGACGGTGCGCCACCGGATGTCGATGTCCGGATGGTGGTCGGCCGCCTCGGCGAGTTCGGCGACGGCGTCGACCAGCCGGATGCCGGCGAGGAACGAACGGGCCTTCACGGCACGCTCGATTCCCTTCACATCACCGGACCACTCGGGCAGCTCACCGAGGGCCTCGGTCAGCTCGTCGGCGGACAGGACCGTGGGCATCTCAACCTCCCAGCGCTTGATGGATGAAGTCCAGCTCCAGGCGGAGCAGGCGCTCGCCGATCCCGCCGGCCGTCATGTGCGTCGCGCCGGTCAGCGGGATCACCGCGTGCGGCCGGCCGGACGCCAGGAGAGCGGCGGACAGGCGCAGGGTGTGCGCGGCAACCACATTGTCGTCGACGAGACCGTGGATGAGCAGCATCGGCCGGGCGTCGGCCGGCCGGGTCGGTACCTCGCCGGCGAGCTCGACCAGGCTGTGGTGCCCGTAGACGTCCGGGCTCTCGGCGGGCAGGCCCAGGTACCGCTCGGTGTACGCGGTGTCGTAGAGCGTCCAGTCGGCGACCGGCGCGCCGACGATCCCCACGTGGTACACGTCGGGGCGGCGCAGCACGGCGAGCGCGGACAGCCAGCCGCCGAACGACCAGCCGCGCACGGCGACCCGGGACAGGTCCAGGTCGGCGTGCTTCTCGGCGACCGCTTGCAGGGCGTCGACCTGGTCGCCGAGCACCACGTCGGCCATCCGCCGGTGGATCACCTTCTCGAAGCTGGGCGACACGCCGGGGGTACCCCGGTTGTCGATCACTACCACGGCGAACCCTGCGTCGGCCCACCACTGCCGCTCCTGCCAGCGTGACCGGGCGGCGACCACCATCTGCCGGCCGGGACCCCCGTAGATGTCAACGAGGACCGGGAGCTTGCGGCCAGCGACGTGCTGCCGGGGGTACAGGACGCCGGCGGGCAGCCGCCGGTCGGTGACCCGGGCCAGGGCCGGACGGGGAGCGTACGGCAGGGTGGCCGCCAGGTTGGCCAGCTCGCCGACCGGCTCGCCGGACCGGTACACCGTCCAGCGCGCCCCGGCGTGGTCCAGCGACACCGCGCCGACCACGATCGTGTCGCCGCCGCCGGCGCCGAAGTGGATCCCGGCCCCGGAGGTGATCCGCTCGGCGTCGACCACGGGGGCGCCGGCACGCGCGCCGATCCGGTACAGCTGCTGCTCGCTGGGCTCGCCGTCGCTCGCCTCGACGAGCAGGGAACCGTCGCGCAGCCGGGCGCAGACCCGGTGCACGTACAGCGATGGCGGGGTGAGCAGGCTCCCGTCGGCGAACAGGCACCGGGCGTCGTACCCGTCGTGGGCCAGCTCGCCGCCGACGAGCACCCGGCCGTCGCCGAGGTAGGCCGGGGTACCCGGTACCGGCGACACCCAGCGCGGGTCGGCCAGTTCGGCGTGCACCTGGGTCTCGCCGGTACGCGGATCGATCGCGAGCACCAGCCCGTGCTGCTGCAACCGCCGCAGTACCGTGACCAGCGGGCCGCCCAGCTCGGTCCACGAGACGGACACCAGGTACGGGTAGGTCTCCCGGTCCCAGTGCACGTCGACCCAGCCGCCGTCGAGGTCGAGCAGGTGCAGGGTGACCTCGGCGTTCGGGGCGCCGGCGTGCGGGTAGGCCACGCTGCGGGGCGCCGCGGCCGGGTCGGCCGGGTCGTGCAGCGTCCAGCGGGGTACCCGGGCCTCGTCGACCCGCGCGGCGAGCAGCGAGCGCCCGTCCGGCGCCCACCAGTACCCGCGGAAGCGGTCGAACTCCTCGGCCGCGATGAACTCCGCCAGCCCCCAGCTGATGCCCTCCTCGCCGGCGATGAGGCTGTCCGGATCCGTGACCCGGAGTGCACCCCCCGTGACGTAGCCGATCCGGGTACCGGTCGGGTCCGGCCGGGGGTCGACGACCGGCCCGGGCGTGGGTACCTCGACGACCCGGTCCTCGACAAGATCGGCCCGGAACAGCCGGCCGGCCAGCGTGAAGGCGGCCACGGTCGCGGCCGGGTCGGTCGCGTACGAGCCGATCCCCGCCGCCGACAGCCGCTGCCGCTCGCGCAGCGCGCGCTCCTCGGGCGGCAGATCCCCGGCGTCGGCGAGCAGCGTGGCCGGGTCGGCGACCAGCCGCTCGGTACCGCCGGCCACGTCGAAGACATACAGCCGGTCGGCCGGGTCCTCGGGGCCGCCGGAGCGCAGGAACACCACGCGGGAGCCGTCGGTGGCCACGCTGAGGGCGCGGGGTGCCCCGCACGTGAACCGACGGGTACGCGCAGCGAGTTCCGGATACTCCATCCGCTCATGATGCCGCCCCGCCGCGACGCGCGCGGGCGAAGGGGGGAGCTGTAGCTCTGGCGCTCGCTCCGCTCGCGCGGGCCCGCGGCTCTCCAGGCGACGCCTTCCCTCGTCGCTGCGCTCCTCAGTCCAGACGCCGCCCGCCGCGGGCCGCGTAGAGTATCGGCGTGACCCTCCCGGCCCGGCGGATCCTCTTCGTCCACGCGCACCCCGATGACGAGTCGATCGGCACCGGCGCGACGATGGCCCGGTACGCCGCCGACGGCGCACACATCACGCTGGTCACCTGCACGCTCGGCGAGGAGGGCGAGATCCACGTCCGCGAGCTGGCTCAGCTCGAGGCGGCCCGGGCCGACCAGCTCGGCGGGTACCGGATCACGGAGCTGGCCGCGGCCTGCGCGGCGCTGGGCGTCACCGACCACCGGTTCCTCGGCGGCGCCGGGCACTACCGCGACTCCGGCATGATGGGCCTGCCGACCAACGATCATCCCCGGGCGTTCTGGCGCGCCGACCTGGGCACCGCCGCCGGCCTGCTGGTCGAGGTGATCCGGGAGGTCCGCCCGCAGGTGCTGGTCACCTACGACCCGAACGGCTTCTACGGGCACCCCGACCACATCCAGGCCCACCGGGTCGCCATGCGCGCCGCCGAGCTGGCCGGCGCCGACGGGCCCGCCAAGGTGTACTGGACCGGCGTACCGCGCAGCGTCCTGGAGGGCGGCCTCGAGGCATTCGCCGGGTCGGCCAGCAACCCGTTCGCCGGCGTCACCGACGTCGACCAGCTGCCGTTCGGCACGCCGGACGAGAAGATCGCCGCCGCCATCCACGCGCCCGAGCAGGCCGACCGCAAGACCGCCGCGCTGCGGGCGCACGCGACCCAGATCCCGCCGGACTCCTGGCTGTACACGCTCGCGAACAGCTTCGGCGCCGAGTTCATGGGCGTGGAGCACTTCATCCTGGCGCGCGGGGTGAAGGGGCCGGGTTCCGGGCGCTACGGCTGGGAGGACGACCTGTTCGCGGGCATCGAGGCGCCCGCGGCGCTGGTCTGATGAAACTGCTGCTGCGGATCGGCGGTACCGCCGTGGGCCTGCTCGGCGGCTTCCTCACCGGGCTGTGGGAGATCTTCCTCAGCCCGCCGCACACCTTCGGCATCGTGCTGCCGGTCGCTCCCGTGCTGGCGATCGTCAGCAACGCCGCGCTGGTCTGGTTCACGAAGCTGGTCACCGGCCGCGGCGGGCTGGCCGTACTGCCCGGCGTGGTCTGGTTCCTCACGATGTTCGCCGGTACGGTGCGCACCACCGAGGGCGACGTCCTGGTGCCCGGCAACGACTGGACGGGGTTGCTCGCCCTGCTGCTCGGCGCGCTGGCCTGGGGCGCCACCGCCTACCGGCTGATCCCCGCCCGGCCCCGGCCCGCGGTCCCGCGGGTGCGCAGGTAGCGCGGCCGGGCCGAGAGACGCTATACCTATGGCCGTCCGCGCAGCGTGAAGGGGAGAACGATCATGAGGGACCGGTGGCAGCCGGTCGGCATTCTGGCCGGCGTGCTCTTCGCGATCAACGCCGTCGTCCGGCTCGTCGTCTGGCAGTTCGGGCTGAAGAGCGACAGCAAGCAGATCGCCGTCGGCTTCGTCGGGCTCGGGCTGGTCGCGCTGGTCATGGCCGGCGCGGGGTGGCGCTGGGGGCGCCGGTACCCGATGTCACGGGTCACGCCGGACCTGTCCGTCGCGGTCGCCGTGGCCTGTCTGCTGACCGTACTGGTCGGGCCGTTCCTCGGGGGTACCCGGCCGTTCAAGGAGGGCGCCGGCCTGTTCTTCGCGGAGATCTGGCACTACCTGGCGTTCGCCGGCGGCGGGGCGATCCTCGGGCTGCTCGTGCTCATGGCGCTGGGCAGGGACTACCGGGCCGAGGCGCTCAAGCGGTACAGCCGGACGCGGGCGGCTAAGCCCCGCCGGGTGGTTCGGCGCTAGTCCGCGTCACGTATGTGTGATGCGTGGTGAAGCCCATCCCGGCGTAGAGCGCGCGGGCGGCGAGGTTCCCCGATTCGACCTGGAGGAACCCGGTACCCGCGCCTTCGGAGCGCCCCCATTCGGCCAGCGCGCGCGTCACGTGCCGGGCCAGCCCGCGGTGCCGCGCCGCGTCCGCCACCTCCAGCAGGCTCAGGTGCAGGAACCCGTCGACCACCGCGCCCCGGGCAACGGCCAGACCGCGATCGACCGAGGCGAACCGGACCGCCGGTGGGGCGGTCAGCACGTGCCGCGCGGCGGCCGGGAGGCCCTTCTTACGGGCTGTGACGACCGCGAGCCAGGCGTCGTCGGGCACCCGGTCGAGCCGGACCGGTGGCAGGTCATCGCGGGCCGGTGCCGCCGCCAGTACCGCCGCCAGCGGCGCGGTCAGCACGAGGACCTCCGGCGACCGGGCCCAGCCCCGCGCGGTCAGCGCGGCGTCGAGGGCCGCGCGCAGCGGCAGGGGCACGTTGATCCGCGGCGGCAGCCCTTTCGCGGTGTACCAGCGGATCACCGTCTCGATCGCGGCATCCCGGCTCATGCCCGGGCTGCCCAGCGGGAGGGCCGAGTTGGCCCGGCCGGTCCAGCCGTCGGCCGCGCGCAGCGTCCAGCCGCCGAGCCGCTCCTGCGTGGGTGCCGGCCAGGCCTCGTTCCCGACCCGTTCCAGGTTCTGGATCTCGCGCGGTGACGTGGGTATCCGCTTACCGGCGTGGATCTCGTCGTGCCGGATGTGCTGCGGCCCGTTTTTCGCACTGACCGTCAGACCGGTGGCGTCGAAGGCGACCAGTTCGCCCAGAACGTCCGTGTACTGCGGACGATTGCCGCGTATCGCCACAATGCGGCGTACCACCACGCGGTGTCCCACATCATGTGGCCCGAGCACGATCGACCCCTCCAGCGGGAGATACTAGGCTGTGAGTGCCGCGGGGGAACGCGGCCGCCGTGCTGGTGTGAAAGAGGACGACCGTGACCTACATCATCGCCGAGCCATGCGTCGATCTGCTCGACAGGGCGTGCATCGAGGAGTGCCCGGTCGACTGCATCTACGAGGGCAACCGGATGCTGTACATCCATCCCGACGAGTGCGTCGACTGCGGTGCGTGTGAGCCGGTGTGTCCGGTCGAGGCGATCTTCTACGAGGATGACGTCCCGGCCCAGTGGAAGGACTACACCGCGGCCAACTACGAGTTCTTCGAGGACCTCGGCTCGCCGGGTGGCGCGTCCAAGGTCGGAAAGCTCGACAAGGACGCGGCATTCGTAGCCGCCCAGCCGCCACGGGAGGCGGAGCACTGACCCTGTCCGCGGGGCTTCCCGACTTTCCCTGGGACCTGCTCGAACCAGCGAAGGCCCGGGCGGTGGAGCACCCGGACGGGCTGGTCGACCTGTCCATGGGTACCCCGGTCGACCCGGTTCCGCCGCTGATCCGGTCGGCCCTGTCGGCGGCCGCCAACGCGCCCGGGTATCCGCTGACTGCGGGCACGTCCACTCTGCGGGCCGCCATCGCCGACTGGGTCGCGGCGCACTGCGGCGCGGCGCCCGGGTTCGGCGTGCTTCCGACGATCGGCTCGAAGGAGCTGGTGGCCTGGCTGCCGACGCTGCTCGGGGTCGGGCCGGGGGACACCGTGGTGATCCCGTCGGTGTGCTACCCGACGTACGAGGTGGGCGCCCGGCTCGCCGGGGCGACCGTCGTGCGGGCGGACTCGCTGACCGCGCTGGGACCGGCCCGGGTCAAGCTGGTCTGGCTCAACTCCCCGGGCAACCCGACCGGCCGGATACTGCCCGAGGCGCACCTGCGCAAGGTGGTCTCCTGGGCCCGTTCGCGCGGCACGGTCGTGGTGAACGACGAGTGCTACCTGTCGCTGGGCTGGGAAGCCACTCCGGTCTCCATCCTCTCGGTGTGCGACGGTTCCTACGACGGCGTCCTCGCGGTGCACTCGCTGTCCAAGCGCTCGAACCTCGCCGGGTACCGGGCCGGGTTCGTCAGCGGCGACCCCGTGCTCGTCAAGGAGTTGCTCGCCGTGCGCAAGCACGCCGGGATGATCGTGCCGGCGCCGGTACAGGCGGCGATGGTGGCGGCTCTCGGTGACGAGTCACATGTGGACGATCAGCGGGCCCGGTACCGTTCCCGGCGGGCGCTGCTGCGGCCGGCGCTGGAGAAGGCCGGCTTCACCGTCGAGCACTCCGAGGCCGGGCTGTACCTGTGGGCGACAAGGGACGAGGACTGCTGGTCCACAGTGGACTGGTTCGCGGGGCTCGGCATCCTGGTCGCGCCGGGTACCTTCTACGGGCCGGCCGGCGGGCGGCACATCCGGGTCGCGCTGACCGCCACCGACGAGCGGGTGGAGTCGGCGGCCCACCGCCTGGCCGGCTAGGGGGCGGCTAGGGGGTAGAGCCGGGTCAGGTCAACCGTCAGCGGCCAGGGCACCGGAACCGTGAGGGTGCCCCGGTAGATTCCGGTGGCCACATAGCCACGCGTTGTCTCGTCCAACTCGTAGGTGTGCACGACGGGCAGGTCCGCCTGGCGCTCGACCCGCCAGAAATGCACGACGCCGGCCTCCGCGTACAAGGGCGGCTTGTCCCTCCGGTCCCGCCGCTCCGACCCCGGCGACACGATCTCGACGGCCAGGACGACGTCGCGGCCGGTGTATGTGCTCGCATCCGGGTCGGTTGCATCAGCACGAAGCGCCAGGACCTCCGGCTCGGGCCGGGTGCCGTCGTCCACCTTGACGCCCTGCTCGCACAGCACCCGATACTCCGGCGGCGCCTGGTCGGCCACGGTCCGCCAGAGGTTCAGCATCACGGTGGTGTGCCAGGTGCTTGGTCGGGCATTCACGACCAGTCCTCCAGAGATCAGCTCGACGTGATGCCCCAGGTCGTCCATCTCATCGAGGTCGGCGATCGTGAAGCCGCCCGGAGGTGGCTCCGGGATCGGGATCGTGCGATCCGGTGCGATGGTCATATTCCGAGCCTACGCTCGGAGCGTGGCGCGGCGGGTAGCCGCTGCCCGGGTAGCGTCGGCGGCATGACCGAACCCGTTGTGGCCGTCCGCGGCGAATCGATCAGCGAGGTGGATCCGGAGATCGCCACGTTCACCGTCACGGTGTCCGCACGCGACCGCAACCGGCAGGAGACGCTGCGCCGGCTGGCCGCGCGGGTCGAGGCGGTACGGGCGGTGCTCGACGGGTACGCCGAGGCGATCGAGAAGCAGGAGACCGCGGGCATGTCGGTGTACCCGGAGACCAAGCGCTCCGGCGAGCGGGTCAGCGCCTACCGCGGCACGGTGTCGACAACCGTCACCGTCACCGACTTCACCGTGCTGGGCGAGTTGTTGCTGCGGCTGGCCGACCAGGACCAGACCGGCGTGTCCGGGCCGTGGTGGGCGCTGCGGCCGGGCAGCCCGGCGCACCGGGAGGCGCGGCGGGCGGCGATCGCCGACGCGATCGTTCGCGGCCGGGAGTACGCCGAAGCCCTCGGTGCCCGGGTCACCGGCCTCGTCGAGGTGACCGACCCGGGAGTGTCCGCGGTCGGTGCCCCGCGTGCCGTACCCCTGGCGGCGCGGGGCTCGGTCGAGTCCGGCCTGCCGGCGATGGACCTCGATCCGTGGCGGCAGACGGTCACCGCGACCGTCGTGGCCCGGTTCCGGATCAGCGAACCGACGGTGCTGGCCGGGTGAGGCCCGCCGCGCTTCGCGCGGTCCCGGCGGGGCTCAGTCGTTCGCGTGCAGGGCGGCGTTGAGCGCGATGCCGTGCCGGCCGGCGCGCGGTACCGCCTCCAGCGCTCCGGTGACCGAGTTGCGCCGGAACAGGATCCCGTCCGAGCCGGACAGCGCGGCCGCCTTGACCACGTCGCCGTTGGGCAGCGTCGCCTTGGCGCCGGCGGTGACGTAGCAGCCGGCCTCGACCACGCAGTCGTCGCCGAGGGAGATGCCGATACCCGCGTTGGCCCCGAGCAGGCAGCGCTGCCCGATGCGGACGACCTCCTTGCCGCCGCCGGAGAGGGTACCCATGATCGAGGACCCGCCGCCGATGTCCGAGCCGTCCCCGACGACCACGCCCGACGAGACCCGGCCCTCGACCATCGAGGTGCCGAGAGTACCGGCGTTGAAGTTCACGAACCCCTCGTGCATCACGGTCGTCCCGCTGGCCAGGTGCGCGCCCAGCCGGACCCGGTCGGCGTCCGCGATCCGTACCCCGGCCGGCAGCACGTAGTCCACCATGCGCGGGAACTTGTCCACGCCGTACACGGTGAGCTGGCCGCCGGCCGCGCGCACCAGCAGCCGCAGCTCGTCGACCCGGTCCGGCGGGCAGGGTCCGGCCGAGGTCCAGGCGACGTTGGCGAGCAGCCCGAAGATGCCCTCCAGGTTGGCCTCGTGCGGCCGGATCAGCCGGTGGGACAGCAGGTGCAGGCGCAGGTACGCGTCGGCGGCGTCGAGCGGCGGGTCGGCGAGCGAGTCGGCGGCGGCGCGCACCTCGACCGCCCGCAGGCCGGGCAGCGGACGGTCGCCGGTCAGCGTCGGGTCGAACCCCGGGTCGTCGGCCGGAGCCGGACCCAGCCCGAGCCGGCCCGTCGGGTACCAGACGTCGAGCACCTGCCCGCCGGTGGTGACGGTGGCCAGGCCGGTACCCCACGCGGGGGAGGTGGTGAAGTCGGACACGATCAAACCCTACTAATGTCGGACGCGTGGCCATCCTCGACCCTGCCGTTCTCGCCGACCCGGTCGCGCTGACCCGGGCGCTCGTCGACATCGAGTCCGTCTCCGGCAACGAGCGGGAGATCGCCGACGCGGTCGAGTCCGCCCTGTCGGCGACGGAGCTGTCGGTGCGCCGCATCGGCAACACCGTCGCCGCCCGTACCGATCTCGACCGGCCCCAGCGGGTGGTGCTCGCCGGGCACCTGGACACGGTACCCCTGGCGGACAACTTTCCGTCCACACTGGACGGCGGGCTCATGTTCGGCTGCGGTACCTCGGACATGAAGTCCGGTACCGCCCTCGCCCTGCACCTGGCGGCAACCCTGGCCGAGCCGCGCTATGACGTGACCTACCTGTTCTACGAGTGCGAGGAGGTCGAGGCGGCCCGCAACGGGCTGGGCGTGGTGGCCCGGGAGCGTCCCGACTGGCTGGCCGCCGACCTCGCGGTCCTGCTCGAACCCACCTACGGCGCGGTCGAGGCGGGCTGCCAGGGCACCATGCGGGCGATCATCCGCACGGCCGGGCGGCGCGCCCACTCCGCCCGCTCCTGGCTCGGCGTCAACGCGATCCACACGGCGGGCGACGTGCTACGCCGGCTCGACGGGTACGAGCCGCGGCGGGTGACGATCGACGGGTGCGAGTACCGCGAGGGGCTCAACGCGGTCCGGATCAGCGGCGGGGTCGCCGGCAACGTCATCCCGGACGCCTGCGAGATCGAGATCAACTATCGCTTCGCCCCGGACCGCTCGGAGACCGAGGCTGCCGCGCACCTCGCCGAGGTCTTCCCGGGGTACCCGATCGACATCACCGACTCGGCGCCCGGCGCGCTGCCCGGCCTGTCCGCCGAGCCGGCGCGCGAGTTCCTGGCCACGGTGGGCCAGCCGCCGTCGGCCAAGTTCGGCTGGACGGACGTGGCGCGGTTCGCGGCGCTGGGCATCCCGGCGCTCAACTACGGCCCGGGCGACCCCAACCTCGCGCACACCCGGGAGGAACGGGTCGAGCTCGCCAAGATCGAATCCGGGGCGGCGCTGCTGCACGCCTGGCTCGCCGGATGACGCCCGCGCGGGGTGACGCCCCGCCGGTGACGTCGCGGGGATCCGGGGCGCGCCCTCGACGCCCGCACTACCGTGTGATCCATGCACAAGGGAAACGAGGCGCCCGCCGGATTCGGGCCGGGGCCCCGCGAGCGGCACCAGGGCTCGGTGACCCTGCGCCGCGACGCCGTCCGGAGCACCACCGCCGACCAGCGCCTGCTCGACTCGCGGCTGCGCAGCGAGTGGAAGACCAAGGACGCCTGGCGGGCGCTGCGGATCCTGTCGGAGTTCGTGGAGGGCTTCGACACGCTCGCCGACCTGCCGCGCGCGGTGAGCGTGTTCGGCTCGGCGCGCGTCAAGCCGGGCAGCGTCGAGTGCGAGATGGCCGAGCGGCTGGGCTCGTCGCTGGCGAAGGCCGGGTACGCGGTGATCACCGGGGGCGGGCCGGGGGTCATGGAAGCGGCGAACAAGGGCTGCGCGGAGGCCGGCGGGCTGTCCGTGGGCCTGGGCATCGAGCTGCCCTTCGAGCAGGGCATCAACCAGTGGGTCGACCTCGGCATCGACTTCCGGTACTTCTTCGCGCGCAAGACGATGTTCGTCAAGTACGCGCAGGCGTTCGTGGTGCTGCCCGGCGGGTTCGGCACGATGGACGAGCTGTTCGAGGCGCTCACGCTGGTACAGACCCGGAAGGTCACCCGGTTCCCGGTGGTGCTCATGGGCACCGACTACTGGGGCGGGCTGCTCGACTGGATGCGCGACAGGATGGCGGCCGAGAGCAAGATCAGCCCGGTCGACCTCGATCTCGTGTGCCTCACCGACGACGTCGAGGTGGCGGTCCGCTACATCGTGGAGGCGGACCGGGCCCTCGCCGGCGAACGGGAGGCGGTCGAGGAGGCCGCCGAGGCGCAACTGGCGGCCGAGGCCGGCGACCGGGAGTAGGGGTGGCCGCGGTCTGCGTGTTCTGCGCCTCGTCCACCGCGCTCGACGAACGCTGGCTGGAGCTGGCCAGACAGGTCGGGTCGGCGCTCGCCGCCGCGGGCCACCGCCTGGTCTCCGGCGGAGGCCGGGTCGGCATGATGGGTACCGTCGCCGCCGGCGCCCGCTCGGCCGGCGGGTACACGGTCGGCGTGATGCCGGAGTCGATGATCCCGCGGGAGGTCGCCGACACCGACTCCGACGAGTTGGTGGTCACCGACGGCATGGCGGCTCGGAAGACCCTCATGATCGCCCGGTCGGACGCGTTCCTCGTCCTGCCCGGCGGGCTGGGTACCCTCGACGAGCTGTTCGAGGTGTGGACCACCGGGATGCTCGGGCTGCACGCCAAGCCGGTGGTACTGCTGGATGTCGACGGCTTCTACGCCGGCCTGCTGGACTGGCTGCACGGCCTGGTACCCACCGGTTTTGTCCGGGCCGAGGCGCTGGACCAGCTGCGGGTCGTGCGGACGGTTGCGGAAGCGGTCGAAGCCTGTCGTACCCCCATGGTCTGATAGTGCCGTGACCTACCGGCTACTGCGCGCGCCCGCGCCGACCACCGCCCCGGTCGCGCTCGATGCCGCCCAGCAGGCGGTGACCGCGCACCGCGACGGCGCCCTGCTCGTGCTCGGCGGCCCCGGCACCGGCAAGACCACCACGCTGGTGGAGTCAGTCGCGGCGCGGATCGCCGAGGGGACGCCGGCCGACCAGATCCTGGTCCTGACGTTCGGCCGGCGGGGTGCGGCCCGGCTGCGCGACCGGGTCGAGGCCCGGGTGGCGCAGCACGTCTCGGCCGAGCCGCTGGTGCGCACGTTCCACTCCTACGCTTTCGGCATCCTGCGACGGGCTGCAGCCGAGTTCGGCGACCCGACGCCGCGGCTGCTGACCGGCCCCGAGCAGGACCTGGTGATCCGCGAGCTGCTGGCCGCCGATCCGGAGCCGTGGCCCGAGTCGCTGCGCCCGGCGCTGGGCACCCGCGCGTTCGCCACCCAGCTGCGTGACCTGCTGATGCGCTGCGCCGAGCGGGGCATCCCGGCGGAGGAGCTGGCCGCGCTCGGGGAGGCCCACCGGCGCCCCGACTGGGTCGTCGCGGCCCGGTTCCTGCGCGAGTACCTCCAGGTCCTGACGCTGCGCGACACGACCGGCCGGTCCGGGGTCGCCTACGATCCGGCCGAGCTGCTGCGCGCGGCGGCCGGGCTCCTGCTTGCCGAACCCGAGCTGCTCGACCTGGAGCGGCGCCGGCTGTCCGCGGTCTACGTCGACGAGCTGGCCGACACCGACCCCGCGCAGCTCGACCTGCTGCGCCTGGTGGCCGGGGGCGGGGCGCACCTAGTCGCGTTCGCCGATCCGGACTCCTCGATCTACGCCTTCCGCGGCGCCGACCCGGGCGGGGTGACCGACTTCCCCGACCGGTTCCAGGCCGGGACGGTCTACCTGACCCGCACCTACCGGCAGGGCGCCGATTTGCTGCGGGCGACCCAACGGGTGGCCGCCCGGCTGCGCGGGCCGGTCCGGCACCGGCTCCTGCACCCGGATCCGGATCTGCCGCCCGGCGGCGCGGAGGCGCACACGTTCCGGTCGGCGACGAGCGAGGCCGCCTACGTGGCGCACCGGCTGCGCCAGGCCCACCTGATCGACGGGGTGCCCTGGTCGCGGATGGCGGTCGTGGTCCGGTCGACCCATCTGTTCCTCCCGTCGCTGCAGCGCGCCCTGCACCAGGCCGGCGTACCCACCGCCACGCATGCCGAGGACCTGCCGTTGTCGATGCACCCGGCGGTCACCCCGCTGCTGCTCGCGATGCGCTGCGCGCTGGAGCCGCAGCGGCTGGACGAGGACGCCGCGGTGGCTCTCATGCACTCCCCCCTCGGCGGGGCGGATCCCCTTGCCGAGCGCCGGCTGCGCCAGGGGCTGCGCGGGATCGCGCTGGCCGCGGGGGACCGCCGCCCGTCGGGGGTACTGCTGGTCGACGCGCTGCGCGATCCGCGGGAGCTGCTCGCGGTGGAGCGGCGGTGGGCCGAACCGGCGCGCCGGGTGGCCCGGCTTCTCGGCGTGGCACGGGAGGCGGCCGGCCGGCCGGGCGCCACCGCCGAGGACACGATCTGGGCACTGTGGCAGGCGAGCGGGCTGGCCGAGCGCTGGGCGGCGGCCAGCGCCCGCGGCGGCCACCGGGGCGCGACGGCCGACCGCGACCTCGACGCGGTGATGGTGCTGTTCGACACCGCGGCGCGGTTCACCGACCGGCTCCCCGGCGCCGGCACCGAGGTGTTCCTCGACCACCTGCAAGGTCAGGAGCTGCCGGGCGACACCCTCGCGGCCACGGCCGACCGCGGCGAGGCGGTGCGCATCCTCACCGCACACGCGGCCAAGGGGCTGGAGTGGGACGTGGTACTCGTCCCCGGCGCGCAGGAAGGGGTCTGGCCGGACCTGCGGCTGCGCGGCAGCGTCCTCGGTTCGGAGCAGCTCGTCGACATCCTCGCCGGCCGCGAGCTGGGCGCGGTCGGGCAGGTCGCCGCGCTGCTGGAGGAGGAGCGGCGGCTGTTCTACGTCGCGGTGACCCGGGCCCGGCAGCGGGTGGTCGTCACCGCGGTCGCCTCCGGAGACGGCGAGGAACAGCCCTCTCGGTTCCTGGCCGAGCTGTCGGGTGCCGAGCCGGAGGAGAGCTCGGCGTCGACCCGGCTGCCGCGCGCGCTGACCCTCGCGGCGCTCGTCGCCGAGCTACGGGCGGCGGTCGCGGATCCGGGCGCTCCGCCGGCCCGGCGCCAGGCCGCGGCGACGCACCTGGCGAAGCTGGCCGCGGCCGGGGTTGGTGGCGCCGATCCCGAGGACTGGTGGGGTCTTCGCGCGCTGTCGGACGAGCGGCCGCTGCGCGACGAGGGCGAGCCGGTGACGGTCACACCGTCCACAGTGGAGAGTGTGCAGCGGTGCAGCCTGCGCTGGCTGCTGGAGCGGCACGGCGGAGCGACCCGGCCGACGCCCGAGCAGGGGGTGGGCAACCTGGTGCATGCCGCCGCGATGCTGGCCACCGATGCGCAGGTCGACCGGGCGACGCTGGTCGAGTACGTGGCCGGTCGGTTCGACGAGATCGAGCTGACCGCGCGGTGGCTGGCCGGCCGGGAGCGCGAGCGCGCCGAACAGATGATCGACAAGCTGGTCGGCTGGGTGGCGGCCAACCCGCGCAAGCTCGCGGCGATCGAGGCGGAGTTCCTCGTCCAGCTCGACGAGGTGACCCGGATCGGGGGGCGGGTCGACCGGCTGGAGATCGACGAGCAGGGCCGGCTCGTCGTCATCGACCTGAAGACCGGCAGGACGACCTCGGTCACCGAGGCCGACGTTCCGGTTCATCCGCAGCTGGCGGCCTACCAGGCAGCGGTGGAGGCGGGCGCGTTCGAGGAGTTCGGCACGGAGAGCGGCGGGGCGGCCCTGGTCCAGCTCGGCACCACCAACGTCAACGTCCGGGAACAGGAGCAGCCTCCGCTGTCCGAGTCCGCGGATCCGCAGTGGGCGGCGGCGATGGTCAGGCGGACGGCGGCGACCATGGCGGCTGCCACCGTCCAGGCGGTGGTCAACAGCAAATGCCGGGCGTGTCCGGTACGGACGAGCTGCCCGGTCGGCGGGAAGGGGCGCCAGGTCACCGACGAGAGCGGCCGGCCGCGACCGGCGCCGTTGAGCAGCGCGGAGCCCCCGCCGACGACCGGTGACCCGACGCTGCCGGAGGGGGCCTGATGGCGCGCGCATCGGCCGGTCCGCGGTACACGCCGGGCGAGTTGGCGACGCTACTCGGGCTGCGGCACCCGCCGACCGACGAGCAGGCCGGGATCATCTCCGCGCCGATGGCGCCGCTGCTTGTCGTCGCGGGCGCCGGATCGGGCAAGACCGAGACGATGGCGGCGCGCGTGGTGTGGCTGGTCGCCAACGGGTACGCCCGGCCCGAGCAGGTCCTCGGCCTCACCTTCACCCGCAAGGCCGCCGGGGAGCTGGCTCACCGGGTCCGGGCCCGGCTCGGCCAGCTGGTCCGCAAGCTGGGCCGCGACGACCTGCTCAGCGGCGAGCCGACGGTCGCCACCTACCACTCGTACGCCGCCCGGATCGTCACCGAGCACGGGCTGCGCTCCGGCTTCGAGCCGGCCACCCGGCTGCTCACCGAAGCGACCTGCTGGCAGTTCGCCGACGCGATCGTCCGCGCGTACGACGGCGACATGTCCGCCGTCACGTGGGCGCCGAGCACGGTGACCGATGCCGTCCTCAAGCTCGCCGCCGACCTGTCCGAGCACCTGGTTACCGCGGACGATCTCGCGGCCTGGACCGGCCGGTTCCACGCGGAGATCTCGGGCCGGCCGGGGCGGGTACACCGGCCGGTCGAGGAGCTGCTCGCCCGCCAGCGCGCCCGGCTCCAGCTGCTTCCGCTGGTCCGCGCGTACGGGCAGCGCAAGCGCGATCTGGAGGCGATGGACTTCGGCGACCAGCTCGCCCGGGCCGCCGCGGTCGCCCGCGACCACGCCGAGGTCGGCGCGATCGAGCGCGACCGGTACCGGGTCGTGCTGCTCGACGAGTACCAGGACACCAGCCATGCCCAGGTGGTACTGCTGCGCTCGCTGTTCGGCCACGCGCACCCGGTCACCGCCGTCGGTGACCCGTGCCAGTCGATCTACGGCTGGCGCGGCGCCAGCGCCGGTACCCTCGACCGGTTCCCGGGCGAGTTCCCCGACCGGGAAGGCCGGCCGGCCCGGCAGCTCGCCCTGTCCACGAGCTGGCGCAACCGGCCGGAGATCCTCCGGGTCGCCAACGCGCTGTCCGACCCGCTGCGCACGCATGGCCACCAGGTGACCCGGCTGACCGCCGCGCCCGTGGTGGCGCCCCGGGCGGGGCACGCGACCGTCCACTGTGTACTGCTTCCGGGCTACGCCGACGAGGCGGCCTGGATCGCCGGCCGGATCGCCGCCGCATGGACCCATGACACAGATGCCGACGTCGAGGGCGTCCCGGTCGAGGACCGGCCGACGACGGCGGTGCTGATCCGGGTACGCGCGCAGATTCCGGCGATCGAGGCGGCGCTGCGCGAGCGGGGGCTGCCGGTCGACGTGGTCGGTCTCGGCGGCCTGCTCGACACACCCGAGGTCCGCGACGTGGTATGCACGCTGCGGATCCTGGCCGACCCGGCCGACGGGCCGGCCCTGCTCCGGCTGCTGACCGGCCCCCGTTGGCGGCTGGGCCCGCGCGACCTCGTCGCGCTGTACCGGCGCGCCCAGGCCATCGCCGCCTACCGTCGCGACGGCGAGGCGCTGACCGTCGACCGGTTGGAGGCGGCCGCCCTCGCCGAGGCGCTCGACGACCTCGGGGAGGCGGAGCGGTACTCGCCCGAGGGGTACCGGCGGTTCAGCGCACTGGGCAACGAGCTGCGCCGGCTGCGCCGCCACCTCGACCAGCCGCTGCCCGACCTGATCGCCGAGGTCGAGCGGACCATCGGGCTCGACGTCGAGGTCGCCGTCCGGCCCGGCGACGCCGGCCTCGCCCGCGCCCACCTCGACGCGCTCGGCGAGACCGCCGCGCGGTTCGCCAGTGAGGCCGAGGGTCCGACGCTCAGCGCGTTCCTCGCCTACCTGGAGGCGGCCGAACTGGAGGAACGCGGGCTACCCGCGGGCGAGGTCGAGGTCGTCGAGGGTGCGGTACAGATCCTGACCGCGCACGCCGCCAAGGGCCTGGAGTGGGACGTGGTGGCCGTAGCGGGCCTGTCCGACGGGGTCTTCCCGGGCGGCGCCCGGTCCGATGACCACTACCTGGGCGGGCTCGGCGTGCTGCCGTTCCCGCTGCGCGGCGACCGGGCCGGGCTGCCGGCGCTGGACCTGTCCCGGGCCACCGACCAGAAGGGGGTCGCCGAGGCGGTCAAGGCGTTCAAGGCGGACTGGGCCGCACACGACGAGCGGGAGGAGCGCCGGCTCGGATACGTCGGCGTGACCCGGCCCCGGCGCCTGCTGCTGTGCTCGGGGTACTGGTGGGGCGAGGGTACGAAGAAGCCGCGCGGCCCGTCGCCGTTCCTCACCGAGATCCGGGCCGCCTGCCTGGCCGGCGCTGGGCTCGTCGACGAGTGGACGCCGGCACCCGCCCCGAACGCGACCAACCCGAGCGCTGCCGGGGCGGTCACCGCGCGCTGGCCGGCCGACCCGCTCGGCGACCGCCGCGCGGTCCTCGACGAAGCCGCGGCACTGGTGCGCGCCGCGAGCGGGACCGGCGAGGACGACGACGATCCCTGGGCCCAGGAGGTCGAGCTGCTGCTCGCCGAGCGCGCCGCGTTCACCCCGGATCCACAGGCCGCGGTCGAGGTCACCCTGCCCGCGCACCTGTCGGTGTCCCAGCTCGTCGCGCTGCGCCGCGACTCCGAGGCGCTCGCCCGTACCCTGCGGCGGCCGCTGCCCACCCGGCCCGACCGGTACGCCCGCCGGGGCACCGCGTTCCACCTGTGGCTGGAGCGGCGCTTCGGCACCGACCTGCTGCTCGACGTCGACGAGCTGCCCGGGGCGGCCGACGAGGACGCGGCGCCGGACGGCGAGCTGACCCGCCTGCAGGAGCTGTTCGAGAGCGGCGAGTGGGGCGGCCGTACCCCGCACGCGGTCGAGGTGGCCTTCGCGACCACGGTGTCCGGGGTGGTCGTCCGGGGCCGGATGGACGCCGTCTACGCCAACCCGGACGGCACGTTCGACGTGGTCGACTGGAAGACCGGACGGCGCCCCGCAGCCGGCCGGGACGCCGACGCGGCGGCCGTGCAGCTCGCCGCCTACCGGCTGGCCTGGGCCGAGCTGGCCGGGGTACCGGTCCAGCAGGTCCGGGCCGCCTTCCACTACGTCGCGGAGGGGGTCACGGTACGCCCGGCGGACCTGCTCGACGGGGCCGGGCTGAACGATCTCATCCGGCGCATCCCGGAGCGGGCGGCGCCCGGTTACTGACCGGTCAGTTCGACGACAAGTGACTGGGCCGAACGTTACCCGTCCGCAATGCTGACGCCGGGGGAGGGTGCGGCATGGCGCCAGGGTACGGGGTACGCGAGCTGGTCGTGGTGCTGGCGCTGGCGGCTGCCGGCGTCGCGCTGGCGGCGACGGCGGCGCTCGCCCCCTGGTACCCCGGCCCATCCGTACCTGGCCCGCCGGTGGTGCGAATGGTGACGCCGGGCGGTGTCGCCGGGCCCCATTGAGTGAGGGACACTGGCGAGGATGGCGGACGAACGGTCACCCTGGGCGCGGCCGGGCGGCGTGGACACGTCGCGGGCGGAGGTCCGGTACCCGGCCCGGAGCGCCACGTCCCCGCCGCCGGCGAACAGCCCTCCGTTGATCGATCCCGGTCCCGGCTGGTCGCGTTCCGGCGCGGTGACCCAGCTCGGCAGCGCGCCACCGGCGGTACCCGAGGCGGAGCCGCAGCGCCCGCGCGAGGCGCAGCGCCGGATGCTGCTGTGGTTCGGCGGTGGCGCTGGCCTGGTCCTGGTGGTCGGCGTGGTGATCCTGCTGGCACTGGCGATGACCGGCAACGGTCCGCTGGTCAACCGGCCGTCCGGCCCCGGCGACTACGCCCCACCGCTGGCCAAGGCGTGCCCGCCGCCGTCCGCCGACGCGCAGAACCTGCCACCGGCCCCGCCGCCGCCACCGGGCCCCCGCTTGGTCGACCCGAAAGCGGGCATCTCCTACGCCGAGCAGGGCCAGCCGTGGGTGCCCTGGGACTCCGTCTGGGACGCCGGCGACCTGCACGTGCGGTACGGCGTCGGTCAGCACATCGTCACCGAGATCTACGCGAACGGCGAGTACCACGCCTCGATCCTTTCCGGCTCGGTACCGACCGCGGAGAACGACGCCCTCTCGCTGGACCTCAAGTGCACCGGTCACCAGGTGCTGGCCGACGTCCGGGCGTCGTACTACCCGCAGCCGAACACCATCGAGCAGATGCGCGACGAGGTGACCACGCTTGGTGGCCGTCCGGCCTGGGTTGCCAAGTTCCGGCTGCACTTCCACGAGGCCGGGCTGCACGCGACCAGCGAACTGGTCGGCGTCGCGCTGATCGACGTCGGCCGGCCGAACGCGGCGATCCTGTACATCTCCATCCCGAACACGCACAGCCAGTTCGACCCGCTGGTGGATCAGGAGCTCAACTCCGTGCGTCCAACCTGACCGCCTCCCGCAGGGCGGTGTACCCGCGGACCAGTGCCGCCCGTTCCTCGGCGACCGCCGGGCTGGCCGGGTCCGCCCCGGCGGCCACCCACTCGTCGGAGATGCGCATCGCCTCGGCCCGCCCCTCGGCGGCGTCCCGCACCTTGGCGGCCGGCACCGCGTAGACGTGCGCATAGAGCGCCGCGACGGCGTCGACGAGCGCGTCGAAGGGCGCGCCCTCGTGCTGCATCGCCCGGTGTACCCGCCACCACTCGACGTCGAGCCGGGCCGCCTCATCGACGTCGAAGGTCTCCCGGTTGCGCCGCTTGACCATGGCGTAGAAGCGGCGCATGTACGCCCGTGCGCGGTCCGGGTCGTTGTCCGGGAACGGCGCCCACGCCTGGTTGGCCCGCAGTACCCACCAGGCGCCGCGCACGGTGTCCGGCCAGGACAGCCCGAACCCGACGCGCACCATGGTCAGGAACGAGCGCAGGACGCTGCCCCACTTCCGGCGGTAGTACCCGACCCAGGCGTCGGTCTCCGCGTTGCCCAGCCGTACCGGATCGAAATCGCGCACGCCTCACTTCATACAACCTGATCGCCCGCTGGCGGAACAGGCGCGTTAAGGTCGCAGCGTGTCTCCACGCAACGGCGCCGTCACCATTCCTGCCACGAACTACCCGGTCGAGCGGTTCACCCTGCCCAATGGGCTGCGGGTGGTGCTCGCCCCGGACCGGTCCGCCCCGGTCATCGGCGTCGCCGTGGTCTACGACGTCGGGATCCGCTCCGAGCCCGAGGGCCGCACCGGCTTCGCCCACCTCTTCGAGCACCTGATGTTCCAGGGCTCGGAGAACCTGGAGAAGCTGGCCCACTTCCGCTACATCCAGGGCTCCGGCGGTACCTTCAACGGCTCCACCCACCTGGACTACACCGACTACTTCGAGACCCTGCCGGCCAACGCTCTGGAACGCGCGCTGTTCCTGGAGGCCGACCGGATGCGCGGCCCCCGGCTGACCGAGGAGAACCTGCGCAACCAGGTCGACGTGGTCAAGGAGGAGATCCGGGTCAACGTGCTCAACCGGCCCTACGGCGGCTTCCCGTGGCTGAAGCTGCCGCCGGTGATGTTCGACACGTTCCCCAATGCGCACGACGGGTACGGCTCGTTCGTCGACCTGGAGTCGGCGACGGTACCCGACGCGCAGAGCTTCTTCGAGCGGTACTACGCCTCGGGCAACGCCGTCCTCGCGGTCTCCGGGGATCTCGACGTCATCGAGGCCACGCGGCTCATCGAGGTGCACTTCGGCGACGTACCGGCCCGGCCCGCCCCGCAGCGCCCCGACTTCGACGAGCCGGACCTGACCGGCGAGCGCCGCAGCGCGTACACCGACCGGCTCGCCCCGCTACCGGCGGTGGCCAGCGCCTGGCGGGTACCCGACCCGATCGGCGACTTCGTCGCCTACCTGCCCTATGTCGTCCTCGCCGAGGTGCTCACCGACGGCGACGCCTCCCGCCTGGTGCGCCGACTGGTCCAGCGGGACCGGATCGCGACGAGCATCGGCGGGTACCTCGGGTTCATGGGCGAGCCGTTCGAGACCCGCGACCCGACCGCCCTGCTGCTGCAGGCGCACCTGCCGCCCGGCGGCGACGTCGACAAGGTACTGCGCACCATCGACGAGGAGGCCGAGAAGATCGCCATCGACGGGCTGGAGCCGGGGGAGCTGGACCGCACGGTCGCGCGGATGGCCACCCACCTGATGCGCGACACCGACGCGGTGCTCGGCCGGGCGCTGCGGATGGCGGTACTGGAGCAGCAGCGCGGCAACCCCGCGCTGATCAACGACCTGCCGCACCTGCTCGGCGAGGTCACCGGGGAACAGGTCACCGCCGCGGCGGCCATGCTGCGGCCGGGCCGCCGGGCCACCGTCGAGGTCCAGGTCAACAACGGGGGTACCCAGTGAGCCGTCCGCTTCCGCCGCTGGGCCCGAACCGGGAGCTGACCCTGCCGCCGACCGCCGAACGCAAGCTGCCCAATGGCCTGACGGTCATAGCGCTGCGCCGGCCGTCGGTACCCCTCGTCGAGCTGCGCCTGCGCATCCCGTTCGCGAAGGCGGACCTGCCCGGTACCGCGCTACTGACCCAGACGCTGTTCTCCGGTACCGAGACACTGTCCACAGTGGACATCGCGGCCGAGCTGCAGAGCGTCGGCGGCGGGCTCGGCGCCGGTGCCGACCCGGACCGGCTGCTGGTCTCCGGCAACTCGCTCGTCGACGGGCTCCCCCGGCTGCTGGGCGTGCTGGCCGACGTGCTGAACAACGCCACGTACCCGGCCGACGAGGTGGGCACCGAGCGCGACCGGCTGGTCGACCGGATCCAGGTCGCGCAGAGCCAGCCCGCGCACCTCGCCCGGGTCGCGCTGCTCAAACGGGTGTACGGCGAGCACCCGTACGCGGTGCAGACCCCGGCGCCGGAAGAGGTCAAGGAGGTCACCCCGGTCCAGCTGCTCGCGCTGCATGCCGAGCGGGTACACCCGGCTGGCGCCGTCCTGGTGCTGGTCGGGAACATCTCGCCCGACGAGGCCATCGACCAGGTCGAGGCGGCGCTGGGTTCGTGGCAGGGCGCGGGGCCGCACATCGAGCTGCCACCCGCGCCCCAGCCGGTACCGGGTCCGCTGACCCTGGTCAACCGGCCCGGTGCGGTGCAGTCCTCGCTACGCCTGGCCCTGCCCGGAGTACCCCGGACGCACCCGGACCACGCCGCGCTGCAACTGGCCAACCTCATCTTCGGCGGGTACTTCTCGTCGCGCTGGGTGGAGAACATCCGCGAGGACAAGGGGTACACCTACGGGCCGCACTCGCTGATCGAGCACTCGGTCGCCGGTACCATCCTGGTCGTCTCCGCCGAGGTGGCCACCGAGGTGACCGGCCCGGCCCTGCTGGAGACGTGGTACGAGCTGGGCCGCCTGGCCACCCTCCCGCCCCGGCAGGAGGAGCTGGACCAGGCCCGCCAGTACGCCCTCGGCACGCTCCAGCTCGGCATGTCCACGCAGGCCGGGTTGGCCGGGCTGGTCAGCACCTACGCCGGGTACGGGCTGCGCCTGGACTATCTCGCCGAGCACGCCGAGCGGCTCGCGGCCACGACGCTGGACGAGGTCGCGGCGGCCAGCGCGAGGTACCTGGCGCCGGCGAAGGGCGCGACGGTGGTGCTCGGCGACGCCGACCGGGTCGAGGGCCCGCTCGCCGGACTGTCCACAGTGGAACGAAACACGCCGGCGTGACCCGGCCGTGACCGAGGCGATCCTTCCGCCGACGCCGCCGTTCGCGTGGTCGCGGCTGCGCCGCTCGGCCCACCGCCGGACCGACGACGCGTGGCTGGCGCAGGCCTGGCCGCGCAGCCGGGTACTCGTCGTCGATCGGGACACCGCGCTGGTCACCGACGACGGGCTGGTGCTCGTCGATCCGGAGAAGGCGCCGGACGGCGACCGGATGTTCCTCGGCGAGGACGACGAGGACACGCCGTACTTCGCCGTCCTGGCGCCGCTCCCCGACCTGCCCGGTACCCGGCGGGTCACCATCCGGGAGATCGGGCACGAGCTCAACGACCTGGAGTCGGCGCTGCTGGTCACCGCGATCGCGCTGGCCAACTGGCACCGCCGGCACCGGTACTCGCCGCACGACGGTCAGCCGACCACGATGGCGGAGGCCGGGTGGGCGCGGATCGGCGAGGGCGGCCGGATGGTCTGGCCGCGCACCGATCCCGCGGTCATCGTCCTGGTCCACGACGGGGTACCCGGGCCGGGCGGCCGCTGCCTGCTCGGGCACAACGCGGCGTGGACCAGCCCCGGCTGGCTGCGCCGGTACTCGTGCTTCGCCGGGTTCATCGAGGCCGGCGAGTCGGCCGAGTCGGCCGTGGTCCGCGAGGTCGCCGAGGAGGTCGCCGTGGCCGTCGACCACCTGCGGTACCTGGGCAGCCAGGCGTGGCCGTACCCGGGCTCGCTGATGCTCGGCTTCACCGCGCGGGCCGACCCGGCGCAGCCGGTACGGGTGGACGAGGCGGAGATCACGTCGGCGCGCTGGTTCACCCGTACCGAGATCCGCGACGCTCTCGTTGGCGACCGGGAGGACTTCGGCCTGCCGATGGGCTCCTCGATCGCCCACTTCCTGATCACCGAGTGGGTGGCGGGGCGCGCCTAGGGCGCGCCCCGCGGAAGCTTCCCGGTGCGGGTCAGAAACCCAGTCTGATCACCTTCACCCGCTGCCGCCCCGCGCGTACCGCACCGCACGCCGCAAGCGCGCGGGCCAGGCGCAGCGCCGAGTCCCGATCGACGGCACTGGCCACCTGCCGGCGGGTCTCGGGACACCGGCGCTCGTCGCGCGGCCGCGCGGGGCCGTCGAGGCCCGGCTCGCGGACGTCGGTACGCACGATCAGGTACCGCATGATTACTCCGGGGAAATGGGGGCCTCCTGCCGCAGCAGCAGGTCAGGTGCCATGTTCACCGCGAGTTCAGATCAACTCAACAGGTCCCAGAAGAATCAACCATTCGTACGAGCGGGCCCGTTGTTTTCAAGAAATCCCGGCCATGTGGCGCTTGAGTTGGACGATCGTCGGATTCGTCATCGTCGAGCCGTCCGGGAACCGCACGGTCGGGACGGTCTGTTTGCCGCCGTTGACGCCGTTGACCCCCATCACGAACCGCGCTGCGGGCCGGTCGTGCTCGATGTCCACCACGTGGTACCCGATGCCTTCGCGGTCCAGCTGGCTGCGCAGACGGTGGCAGTAGCCGCACCAGGTGGTCGAGTACATGGTCAGCATTGGCTGCTCCCCAGGAGAGGTTGGACGTCTCGCACCCACCTGAACGTCATACCCAGCTGACATGATTCCTAGCTGTGGCGGGCAACACGGTAGATCGGGTTCTGGCCGGGCTCGACGGGGAACAGCGGGCGGCGGTGGCCGCTCCACCCGGCCCGGTCTGCATCCTGGCCGGCGCCGGCACCGGCAAGACCCGGGCGATCACCCACCGGATCGCCTACCGGGTGCTCGCGGGTCAGGTCGCGGCCCGGCATGTGCTCGCGGTCACGTTCACCGCCCGCGCCGCCGCCGAGCTGCGCGCCCGCCTCGCCATGCTCGGCGTCGAGGGCGTCCAGGCCCGCACGTTCCACGCGGCTGCCCTGCGGCAGGTCCGATTCTTCGCGCCCCGGCTGCTGTCCGGCAAGGCCATGCCGGAGCTGATCGAGACCAAGGCCCGCCTGGTCACCCTGGCCGCCGCCCGAAGCGGCCTGCGCGCCGACCGCACCACGGCCCGCGACCTGGCCGGCGAGATCGAGTGGGCCAAGTCGTCGCTGATCGAGCCGGGGGAGTACGAGATCGCCGCCACGAAGGCGTCCCGCGACACGCCGGTCGAGCCGGCCAAGGTGGGCGAGGTCTTCGCCGCCTACGAGCAGCTCAAGCGCAGCAGCTCGATGATGGACTTCGAGGACCTGCTGCGCGCGGCGGTGTGGGCGGTGGAGGACCACGCCGACGTCGCCGAGCAGATCCGCGCCCAGTACCGGCATTTCACCGTCGACGAGTACCAGGACGTCAACCCGTTGCAGCAGCGGTTGCTGGAGGCATGGCTCGGCGGCCGCGACGACCTGACCGTGGTCGGTGACGCCAGCCAGACCATCTACTCGTTCACCGGTGCGTCCTCGGCGCACCTGCTGGAGTTCCCGCGCCGGATGCGCGGCGCCACCGTGGTCCGGCTGGTCCGGGACTACCGGTCCACGCCGCAGGTGGTCGGGCTGGCCAACGCGATCATCCGGCAGGCCAGGGGAGCGGAGGCCCGGCTGCGGCTGGAGCTTCAGGGACAACGTCCGTCCGGCCCGGAGCCGGAGATCCGGATGTTCCCCGACGAGCCGGCCGAAGCGGCCGCGGTCGCGGCCCGCTGTGCGGAGCTGATCGCCGCCGGCACCCCGGCCCGGGAGATCGCGGTGCTCTTCCGCACCAACGCGCAGTCGGAGAGCTACGAGGAGGCGCTGGCCGAGGCCGGGGTACCGACCGTGGTTCAGGGCGCCGAGCGGTTCTTCGAGCGGGCCGAGGTACGCCAGGCGATGGTGGCGATCCGCGGCGCGGCCAGGTCCACGCCGGCGGAGCTGCCGGTACGCGAGGCGGTGGTCCTGGCCCTGGAGGGGGTCGGCTGGCGGCCGGACGAACCGCCGCCCGGGGGCGCCGCACGCGAGCGCTGGGAGGCGCTGCAGGCGCTGGTCGCCCTGACCGATGAGGTACCGGCCGGCTCGCTCGACGAGTTCGGCGCAGAACTGACCCGCCGGGCGACGCTGCAGCACGCGCCGACGGTCGAGGGCGTCACGCTCGCGTCCCTGCATTCGGCCAAGGGCCTGGAGTGGGACGCGGTGTTCCTGGTCGGGCTCGCCGAGGGGACGTTGCCCACCTCGTACGCGAAGACGGCTGAGGCGCTGGAGGAGGAGCGGCGGCTGCTCTATGTCGGGATCACCCGAGCCCGTCAGTGGCTCTGGCTGTCCTACGCCGCGGCCCGGTCACCGGGCGGCCGGGCGCGCCGGGCCAGCCGCTTCCTGCCGGTGGCCGAGGCCGGCCCGGCCCGGCGGCAGGCCAAGGCGAAGGAGCGGGGTACCCGGCGCACCGTCCTGGTGTCCTGCCGGATCTGCGGCGCGGCCCTGCTGAGCGGCGCGGACCGCAAGCTCGGCCGGTGCCCGGACTGCCCCTCGGATCTCGACGAGGAACTCTTCGAGCGGTTGCGAGCGTGGCGGATCCGGGTGGCAACCGCGCAGAAGGTACCCGCCTACGTGGTGTTCACCGACGCCACCCTGACCGCACTGGCAGAAAGACGACCCGGCAGACCCGAGGAACTGGGGCAGATAGCCGGCATCGGACCGCGTAAACTCGCCATGTACGGCGACGCGGTACTGGCCCTCGTTGGCGGGGCCGCGGTCGACGATCTAGCACCGGAAAAAAGTTCCACAACGGAGCCGTAAATTCGTTTGCCCCCTCGGGGGGCCAGGCATAGCCTGGCGGCACACCTTCGGCAGCAGGACCCATTAGGCTGCCCGCAACGAGCCAGGAAGGGGGTGGACCCGATGAGGATGATCCATCTCAACGAGCGACCGTCGGCGTTCACCGCTGCCTGCGCTCCCGCCCACGTGTCCAGCGTGGGCCGCCTGGCTGTTCCGGGTGTACCGGCATCCCGGTGGCGTCTGGAGAACCAGCCGGTCGCGTTCAACCACCTGTCCAAGCAGTACGAGCCTGTCCAGCGGGACAAGTTTGTCCAGCTCCAGGATGCCCAGGTTCGGACCTTCCGGATCAACGGGCGGACGGCCAACGGTGCCGGAATGGCCCAGGCCAGCGGTGTTCCACCTCGAGGGAGGCCGGTCTAACCCAGACCTGCCGGCTCACCTCAGAGGCCGCGGAACCCGCAAACCGGGATCCGCGGCCTTAGTTATTGCACGACATCACGTGCTGACGACGAGAGAGAAAGAGAGGTGACCGGGAGATGAGCTTGGTGTTGGCACCCGACATGTACGTCGAGGTGGGCGTGGACCTGCCTTGCCGCCGGTTCGACCCCGACCTGTGGTTCGCCGACTCCCCCGCCGAGCTGGAACTCGCCAAGTCGCTGTGCGGCAACTGCCCTGTTCGGGTCGAGTGCCTGGCCGGCGCCGTGGAGCGGGCCGAGCCGTGGGGCGTCTGGGGTGGCGAGATCTTCGAGCGTGGCGCCGTGGTTCCGCGTAAGCGGCCGCGGGGTCGTCCGCGCAAGGAAGACGTCGCCCGGGACGAGGTCCTCCGGGCTCAGGTCGCAAGCCGCGTCGCGGCCCAGATCCGAGCGGCGGCCTGACATGAGAAGCATCCGCGCTCGCGCCACCCAACAGCAGACCCGGCCAACTGCCGTACCGACCGGAACGAACCGACCGAGGAGCGTCACCATCATGACCAACGGCCTGCAACTCATCAACGAAGCCCTGAGTCGAGCGCGAATGCGCAAGCCTCAGGACACCACTTCTGAGGCTTACCGACCCGCCCGCCAGACCGCGATGCGCATCCGGCGCGAGCAGTCCCGCTTGTCGGGCGAAAGCATCTGATACCAACTCGAACTCGGCCGCCCCGGCTCCCCCCCGGGGCGGCCGAACCCTATCCGGCGAAGCCGGGCAGCCAGCGCTCGACGACCGACCGGTACGGCGCCTTGGCCTCCAACTGGCACAGCACGCCGATCGAGCCCAGGGTCACCCGGTGGATGAGCAGGTACGAGGGCGGCAGGTTGAGGTTCTTGCCGAGCTGGAAGGCCGGGCTGCGGGGGTTGGCCACCCGGGCCGCCTCCGCCCGTAGCCAGGCCCGGGTGAACCGGAACTCGGGCGCCGCGATGGGCTCCAGCATCGGCCGCAGGTACCGCAGTATCCCGTCCGCGTCGACCTCGACGTCCGGCTTCACGAACCCCTCGTCGCGCAGCCCGTCGAGAACCGCCTCGGCGTCGCCGGCCAGGGCCAGCCGGGTCAGCCGCCCGATCGGCTCGGGATGGCCCTCCGGGAGCCGGGCGACCGCCCCGAAGTCCAGCACGCACAGCCGCCCGTCGGGCAGCATCCGGAAGTTGCCCGGGTGCGGGTCGGCGTGCAGCAGGCCGGCCCGGGCCGGCGCGGAGAAGTGCAGGGTCGACAGGCGCAGCCCGGCGAGGTTGCGCTCGTCCTCGGTACCGCTGGCGATCACGCGGGACAGCGGGTCGCCGTCGGTCCACGCGGTCACCAGTACCCGGGGCGCGGCGGCGATCACCGGCGGTACGTAGATCTCGTCGTCGTCGGCGTACGCCTCGGCGAAGGCCTGCTGCGCGGCCGCCTCCAGCTCGTAGTCCAGCTCCTCGGTGATCCGCGCCCGCAGCTCGACCAGCAACGGCTTGACGTCCAGTCCCGGCTGGAGTACCCGGAACAGCCCGGCCAGCCGGGACAGCTGGGTCAGGTCGGCCAGCAGCGCGTCGCCCGCCCCCGGGTACTGCACCTTGACCGCGACCGGTACCCCGCCCCGGCCCTTCTTCCACAGCGCCTGATGGACCTGGCCGATGCTCGCCGCGGCGGCCGGTTTGTCGTCGAACTCACGGAAGTGTTTCCGCCAGGCGGGGCCCAGTTCGGCGGCGAGTACCTTGTGCACGGTCGCGGCCGGTAGCGGCGGGGCGGCCTCCTGCAGCTTCGTCAGCGCCTGCCGGTACGGCCCGGCCAGCTCCTCGGGCAGCGCGGCCTCGAACACCGACAGGGCTTGGCCGAACTTCATCGCCCCGCCCTTGAGCTGCCCCAACACGCTGAACAGGTGCTCGGCGGTGCGCTGCTGGACATCGGCGGAGATGACCTCCGCGGCCATCCCGGTGACCCGCTTGCCCAGCCCCAGCGCCGCCCGGCCGGCGAAGCCCAGCGGTAACGCGGCCAGTCGGGCGGTGCGGGTCACGGCACGGCGCGGGATGTCGGTCACCCGATCATTGAACCTCATTCGGCTGAGAGGTACGGGGGCGCCGATGTCTGGTGCACTCGCAGCGCGGATGCGGCGACCAGGAGCGACGCTGCTCCCGGCCGGGACCGGAGATCTCGACGGTGGTACCGACCAGCCGCGGCGCTCCGCCATCGAGGTAGGTGAGTACCGCGTCGGCCGCGTAGCCGGTCGCGGTGAGCACGGTGGTCAGCGCGACCGGTGCCCGGTGCTCCGGTCCGGTCGACAGCTGCGCCACCAGCGCCGGCCAGGCCGGGTCCCGGTCGCGGCGGTGCAGGTCGAGACAGTTGAGGCAGGGCGAGCCAGCCGGGGGTACCAGCGGTCCGACGACCGCCATCCCGTCGCGCACCTCGACGGCGAGGTGGGGTAGCCGGAGCCGGGCGTAGGTGAGGGCGGTCAGGCTGGCCGGCCGGGACGACCCGACCTGGACGACGAACGTCGCGGTGCCGTCGCGCAGGGGCCGGACGCTCGCGGCCGGGGCGGCACGGGTCACCGCGTCGGCGGCCGCGGTGGCACGGGGACGGCCGGCGTCGGCCGGAAGCAGGCCACCGAGCGCTACATCGTCGGCTCGGGTCAGCCCGGAGACCGCGGGATCCACGTGCCCGACCCCGGCTTCGGCCAGGGCGGCGGCGATGGGTACCGCGAGCCGCCCGTGCCCGCTGACGAGCACGCGCGCGGTGGCGCGCCGGCGGATCGCGGCCGCCGGGCTGGCTTCCCCGCGCAGCGCCAGCGCCGCGACCTCGTTCGCCAGCCAGCGGCGTACCGGCTCGGGCAGCCCGGGCGGTACCAGGGCGGCCGCGTCGACCGTGAGCCCGCGCTCGCGCAGCGTGCTGAGCAGGGCCTCGGTCGCGTTCTCGGGGACGCCCAGCGAGGCCGCCTCGCGGAGCACCGCCTGCTCGGTTCGCGAGCCGTCGAGCAGGTCGAGTACCCGCGCCAGGGCCGGATCGGCGAACTCCAGCACGACCGCCCGCCGCGGGTCGGTACCGAGCTGGACGGTGTTGCGGTCGCGCCACAGCCGGCGCAGACCGGGAAGCAGGACGGGGCGGCTCACGGTGACAGCGTGTCATCGCCGCCTTCTGTGAGCCGCCCTTGTCCACAGGGAGATCCGACTTCCACCGCGCCGTCCACAGCGACACGCCGGACTGTCCACAGTCGTCGGGGACAACAGTCCGGACGACGACATCACCAGCGGTGCGCGGCGCCCGGCGCTCGGTCAGGCTTTGCCGAGGATCCGGTTGACCGTGGTACCGCAGACCGGGCATTTGCCCTTGGCCATTTTCATGCCGGTCTTGGACACCTCGACGCTGCCTTCGAAGTCCCGCTTCTCCTTGCACTTGACGCAGTAGCCGTTGTACGTCTGGGTCGTTTGGGCCACGATGCCTCCTCATGCTCTCGTTCCGCACTTAGCGGGTACCCCGCGGGACGGACGCCGACCCGTCGAGTCTGCCCTGCCCGAGGCGGGGACAAGGGCCGTTCGCCCGGGACACGCCGGGTGATTAGGGCCAATGTTTCTTTTCCGGCACCGTCTGGGGGAATTTTTGTCGCATACTCAGGCGAAATAGGTCCTTGCCGGCGCCAACCCTCGTCCCGGGTCTTGCGGGGGGTAGGCAGCCGCCCGTTACCGTGCCCACGTGAAGGATGCCTTCGGGCATGCCGGGTGAGCTGCGCGATCATGGCCGCTGCCCGGAAGCCTGTCGTGGAGGTGCGGCGCAGCGATCGTCGCCGCCGAACGGTGTCCGCGTACCGCGACGGTGAGCGCGTCGTGGTGCTCATTCCCGGGCAGTTCTCCCGCGCCGAGGAGCGCGAGTGGGTCGACCGGATGCTCGAGCGCCTCGCGGCGCGCGACCAGCGGACCCGGCGTTCCGATGCCGAGCTGACCGCCCGCGCCCGGCGCCTGGTCGCCCAGTACCTCGCCGAGTACCCCGCGGCCGGCCGGCCGACGAGCGTGCGCTGGGTGAGCAACCAGAACGGCCGGTGGGGGTCCTGCACCCCGGCCGACCGCACGATCAGGATCTCGGACCGGATCATGGACATGCCCGGCTGGGTGGTGGACTACGTGCTGCTGCACGAACTGGTCCACCTCGTGGTGCCGAGCCACAGCCCGCGGTTCTGGGCGCTGGTCGGCCGGTACCCGCGGTCCGAGCGGGCGCGCGGCTACCTGGAAGGGGTCTCCGCGGCCGCGGGGCAGGCGTTCCACGAGGATTAGCGGGTGACCCGCCGCATCGTCGTCGTCCCGTTGACCGTGCCCTCCTGGTGCCCGCCCGGCATCGACCCCGACGCCTGGCGCCGGGCACTCGCCGAGGACGTCGTCGACCTGCTCGCCACGCTGGCCGAAGTGACACCGGCGATCGCGGTCGTACCGGCGGACCGGCCGGTCGCCGACGCGGTGGCCTGGCCGGGTACCCGGGTGTACGAGCTGCCGGCGTTGACCAGTGAGCTGATCTTCGCGGCGGCGGCCGGCGACGGGTACGAGCAGGCGGCGCTCATCGCTGCGGACGCGCCGGACCTGCCCGGCATGCTCGTCGGGAAGCTGCTGCGGCCGCTGTCCAGCCGGCCGGTGTCGGTCGCGCCCTCGCTGACCGGAGGACTGGTCGGGCTGGCCGCCCGGCTCCCGGCACCGCCCTGGCTGCCACCGCTGGATCTCGATGCCGGGATCGCGGACGTCCGCAAGGCCGCACCGGAACCCGGCCAGGTCGGCGCGGGCACCGGCTGGCACCGCCTGACCGGCCCGGACGGGTTGGCCCGGTTGGACCCGGGCCTGGAGGGTTGGGCGGCGACCCGGGCACTCCTCGGCGGTTGAGTCAGGAGGTCTCGCCCTCGTCCGGGCCCGGCTTGTCGAGGTCGCTCAGGTCGAGGCTGCTCAGGTCGAGCTCTGACCGCGCATACGCGTCCGGGTCGGCGAAGTCGTCCTCGCCGGGCAGCAGGTCGGGGTGGCCCCACAGGGCGTCGCGGCCGCTGGTACCCCGGTGTTCGGTGAGCGCCGCCCACAGCGCGGCGGCTTCGCGCAGGCGGCGGGGACGCAGTTCCAGGCCGACCAGGGCGGCGAACGTCTGCTCGGCCGGGCCGCCGGCCGCCCGCCGGCGCCGGAAGGCCTCCCCGAGGCGTACCACATCGGGAAGCCGGTCCCCGGCGGCGCTGTCGACGACATGGCAGACCCAGCCCTCGACCAGCGCGAGCGCGGTCTCCAGCCGGGCCAGCGCGGCCTGCTGGGCGGGCGTGTCGTCCGGGGTGAAGATGCCCTCGACGGACAGCTCCTGCATCGACTCGGGGTTGCCCGGGTCGAGGCGGCCCATCGCCTCCTCGATCGCCTCGCGGTTGACCTGGATCCCGGCCGCGTACGCCTCGACCGCGGTGAGCACGTGGCCGCGTAGCCACGGCACGTGGCCGAACAGGCGCTGGTGGGCGGCTTCGCGGAGCGCGACGTAGAGGCGTACCTCGTCGTCGGGCAGCTCCAGACCCGTGCCGTAGGTCGCGATGTTGGCCGGCAGGAGGGCGGCGGTACCGGCGGGTCCGAGGGGGAGCCCGATGTCGCCTGCGGAGAGCACCTCGGCCGCGAGCGTGCCCAGCGCCTGCCCGAGCTGGCCGCCGAACAGGGCGCCGCCCAGCGTGGCCACCATGGACTGCATCGGGCCGAGCTGGCCGCGCATCTCCTCGGGTACCAGATCGCCCATCGCCGCCACCATGCGGCCGGCGACCGGATCGCACAGCTTGCGCCAGACGGGCAGGGTCTGGGTGACCCACTCGGTCCGGGTCCATGCCTGCGCGGTCCGGATGCCGGACGGCAGCGCGGCGGCCGGCTCCAGCCACAGGTCGGCCAGGTGCAGCGCCTCGGCGACAGCGGCCCGCTCGGCCTCGGTGATCGGGGGGTCGCCCGGCGCGGGCGGCCCTTCCGGCGTCGGCCCGGTGAAGCCGGCGAACGTCATGGTGCCGGGGGCGGTGCCGGTCAGGGAGCTGAGCGCGACCTGGCGGGCGAGGTCCCAGTTCACCGGGCCCTCTCCGGCGGTCGTGAACAGCTGCTGCAACTGGCCCAGAAACTGCTGCATCTGGGCCGGGTCGTTGGGGTCCGGCGCGGCGCCGCCCGGAAGGCCGAAGCCGAAAGGCATATCAGGCACGATTTCACGGTACGCGCACGGCGGTGCCCGCGTCCGCTTCGGGCGTTCGGCTACGGGCGAACTCAGGGTGTCGTACCCGGCCAGTAGGCTTCGCGACATGACCGGACCGAACCGGGTTACAACATGAGGCGTCGCGGAGCGACGCTGCTCGTCGGGGCGGTCGTCGTGGTGATCCTCATCGTCGCCTCGTTCGTCGGCGTGCGGGTTCCGTATGTCGCGCTCGCCCCCGGTCCCACCTGGGACACCCTGGGCACCGACCATAACAAGGACGTGATCCAGGTTACCGGCGGCCCGGCGTCCAGGTCCGGCGGCCAGCTGCGCATGGTCACCGTCGGCGTGGAGGACCAGCTGACGCTCTGGGACGCGTTGCGCGGCTGGCTCAGCGGCGACGACGCGGTCGTCCCGCGCGAGGTCATCTATCCGCCCAACGAGAGCCAGCAGCAGGTCGACAAGGAGAACGCGCAGGAGTTCAAGGCCTCCCAGGACGCCGCGATCGTCTCGGCGTTGCGCGCGCTGGGGTACCCGGTACACGTGGTGGTGAAGGAGGTCGACAACGGCCTGCCGGCGGCCGGGCGGCTGGAGAAGGGCGACCAGATCACGACCGTGGACGGGCAGGCGGTCACCTCCGCGGAGAAGCTGGGCGCGCTGATCGGCGCGAAGG